>Ga0182738_1001291_pt1 | contig 31769 bp, 20 predicted proteins | sample eDN5th30CBELigMG_FD_128876 | JGI IMG/M metagenome (GOLD analysis project Ga0182738, IMG submission 128876) | Enriched Miracle-Growth compost microbial communities from Emeryville, California, USA - eDNA 5th pass 30_C BE-Lig MG (version 2)... ...
ATCCGCCTCAAGCGCCATCGACAGATCCAGCATCTCCACCGGATAACCAGTCTTGTCAGCAACCACCGCCAACATGTCCCCGACCAAATCCACACCCGCCGAGGCCGACCCAACACCCACCGGAGCAACCGGAGCGGCGGCAACAGGGGCCGGAGCCGGCGGCGCAGGCATCGTCGCGACCGCAGCAGCAGCGACCACCGGCGCCGGTGCTACCGGTACGGCTGCCGGCACAGGCATCGGTGCAGGCGGTGCACTGACGGGGGCCGGCGGAGCCGCAGGCGGTGCAGGCATGGCCGGCGCTGCCGGCGGCGGCGGGGCGACCACCAGCGGAGCCGGAGTGGCCGCCACGCCATAGGGGGCTACCGGCTGAGCGGGCACCACCGTGGTTGCGGCCGGGAAAGCCAGCTGGTTGACCGGCATCGGCGCCATCCCAGTGCTGGAGACCAGGGTCTGCAGCAGGCCCTGCAGGTGGGCGATGGTCTGCTGCATGCTGCCCAGCGCACCGACCATGTGCGTCACCATCTCGGCCCCGGGACCGGACATCAGCGGCGAGGTCACCATCGGAACCGCGGCGGCCTGAACCGGCACCGGGACGTGCGTCGGGACGTGTGCCGGCAACCCGTTCGCCGCGGGAACGGTTGGATGAGCTGCTGTCATTGGGGGCTCCGATACGGTCGCGTGGCCGTTGTGGTCACTGCGGGGGGTGGATTTCTCAAATTTTTCGGATTTCTCAAATCTGTCCGAGGGCCGCTGCACCGGCTCGTCGTTGATGTCGGGTCGGCCGAAGTTGGTGCCGTTGAGCTTCATCGTCAGCTTGGGTGCCGGACGGGTTCGCGGGTCGTCACCGTGGCGGTAGTCGGCCCACAGGGCTTCGAAGTTCATCGGAACGCCGGCGGCCACCAGCTGGGCCAGGCCCATCCACAGCGATCGAATCCCATTCCTGCCCTTGGCATCCAGGGAGACCGCGACGTGGTCCTGGCCGGTCAGGCACTTGCCGACAAGGTTGGTGAGCACGCTGCCGGGGCCGACCTCGACAAAGGTTCGGGCGCCGGCGGACCACATCGCCTGAACCTGCTCGACGAACCGCACGGGCTGCGCGATCTGGTTGGCGAGCGTGGCCTGCATCTGCTCGGCACTGCCGACGTACGGCTGGGCCGTTGCGTTGGCGTAGACGGGCACCTGCGGCACGCCGAACGGAATGCCCGCCAGGTACGAGGCGAACGGGACCGCTGCCGAACTGACGATCTGGGAGTGGAAAGCCGTGGCGACGTCGAGGAGCCGCGCATTCATACCCGCTGCGCTGAACCGCTGCGCGGCATCGGCGATCGCCGCACTGTCGCCCGAGAGCACGACCTGGTTGGGGGCGTTGTGGTTGGCGATGACCACCGACAGGCCCCACTCGCCGACAAGCCTGCTGACCTGTTCGGCCGGCGCGGTCACGGCGCACATCGCTCCGTCGCTACTGGCGGCGGCCTGGGCCATCAGCGCTCCGCGTGCACGTGCGATGAGCAGCGCGACGTCGTCACTGATCACTCCCGCGGCGCACAGCGCGCTGACCTCGCCGAAGCTGTGGCCACCGACGGCGACCGGCGTGATGCCCAGCGAGCGCACGACGGACAGCAGGCTGAGGCTGTGCGCGCCGATGCCCGGCTGCGCCCATTCGGTCTTGGTCAGCTCGGCGGCCTGGGCCGCGCGGTCTTCCTCGCTGAATGCCGTCTTGGGCCAGACGACGTCGTGCAGGTCGCGGTCTGCGTTGAGCAGGCCGGCGCGCGCGAGTTCCCAAGGCGCCAAAGCCGGTTCGTAGAGTTGCGGGATGTCGGCACCCATGCCGACGTACTGGCTGCCCTGCCCGGGAAACAGCAGCGCGACCGGACCGGCCGGTTGGCAGGAGTAGTAGTAGCCCTTGGGCGAGCTGAATGACGTCTCCCCGCTGGAGGTTTGAAGCTTGGCCGCGGCTTCCCCGAGCATCGTGCGCAGGCTCTCGACACTGTTGGCGACGACGGCGAGGCGGTGCGGGCGAGCGGCGTCATATGCCGATTGCGTGCTGTGCGCGAGGTAGCCGAGCATGTCCGGCGAATCGACTAGCGAGGTGGCCAGCTCCCCAGCCTGCGCGGCCAGCGCGGCCGCGGAGTCCGCGCCGAGGACCACGAGCTCGGAGTCCCAGGAGCGGTAGCGCGGTGCGTGCTTCCCGGCGCCGGCGTACTCCTCGAGCGTGATGTGGAAGTTCGTACCGCCGAAGCCGAACGCGCTGACCGAGGCGCGACGCGGCACATTCTGGTCGGCGATCCACGGCTTGGTCTGCGTCGACAGGTAGAACGGCGACGACTCGATCTCGAGCCCGGGGTTGGGCCGATCGATCTTGATGGTCGGCGGGAGGACCTTGTGGTGCAGTGCCATCACGGTCTTGAACAGGCCGCAGGCTCCGGCAGCTCCCTTGGTGTGCCCGACCTGGGACTTGACCGAGCCGACGGCGCACCATTGCCGGTCGGCGCGGCCCGACTCGTCGAACACTCGGCGCAGGGCGGTGAACTCGGCGACGTCGCCGGCTTTGGTGCCGGTGCCGTGGGCTTCGACGAGGCCGACCGTCTCCGGTCCGTAGCCGGCGGCCTCGTACGCGCGGCGCAGGGCCTTGGCCTGACCATCTGGATTGGGGGCGTAGATGCTCTTGGCCCGACCATCCGAGGATGTGCCGATGCCGCGGATCACGGCGTAGATCCGGTCGCCGTCGCGCTCGGCGTCGTCGAGGCGCTTGAGCGCCAGCATCGACAGGCCCTCGCCGAGCATCGTGCCGTCCGACTGGTCGGAGAACGGACGGCAGTCGCCGGTGCGCGACAGCGCGGTGACCTTGGCGAAGCACATGAACATGAAGATGTCGTTGAAGGCGTCGACGCCGCCGGCGATCACCATGTCGGCCTCGCGCAGGTACAGCTCGTGCAGCGCGATCTCGATCGCGGCCAGCGAACTGGCGCATGCGGCGTCCACGACGCAGTTCGTTCCGCCGAGGTCGAAGCGGTTGGCGATGCGCCCGGCGATGACGTTGCCGAGCAGGCCCGGGAAGGTGTTCTCCTGCCACGGGGTGTAGCCGGACGCGACGCGCTCGCTGAATGCGGTCAGCTCGTTGTCGGATAGGCCTGCTGCGCGCAGGCCGCGTTCCCAGATCGGCCGATGCAGGCGGCCGCTCATGTAGCCGGACATCTCAGTTCCGCCGGACGAACCCAGCACCACGCTGACCCGTTCGCGGTCGATACCGGAGATGTCGCCGCCGGCGTAGTCCTCCAGCACTTGCTGCGCGACCCTCAGCGCCAACAACTGGGCGGTGTCGGTCGCGGGCACAACGTTCGGCGGAATGCCGAAATCCATCGGCGAGAAGTCGACGGTGGGCAAGAACCCCCCGCGCCGGGCGTATACCTTGTCAGGCGTGCGAGGATCTGCGTCGTAATAGTCGTCGATCCGCCAGTGCGACTCCGGTATGTCGGAGAACAGGTCCGCACCCTCGACGATGTTGCGCCAGAACCGCTCGGCTTCTTCAGACCCGGGAAACAGCGCGCTGACGCCGACCACTGCGACAGGTGGATGTTTGGCTACCACAGGTCTCCTTAAGAACAGCCTTGACACAATGCATCGAAAGCCTAAGTTTCGCCATCAGAGACGGTGAGGTGCAGCTTGGAGTTCCGCTGATCATCCCGGTGGCCAGACGCTGCCGGGACAATATCAGAGTGTTGCCGCCATCACACATCGAAGACGTCTGCGCTGGGCGGGCCGTGCATTACAGTCGTCCGTCCGAATGTCATGCCAGCGGCCCGGTGAACTGCTAGAAAGCGACTGGCCGGCGCGTCGCGCCGAGCGGATCAGACTGCCAGTGGCCGGGGCCTGTAGGCGAATGCGTCGGACGGGACCGGCACCCCGCAGGAGCGCGCCGCACTGGCGCGGGTCACGTGGGCGGCACCTTCAAGCAAGTTAAGGGCGACCTGGACCGCGTGGCGGTTCTCGCACGCCTCCAGGTGGCTGCCTGCCACCCAGCTGTTGAACGCGCCCATGGCCGGACCGCACCAGATCTGGTAGTCCAGCACCCGTTCGGGAATGCCGCTGATGGCCCACCGGCTCGACTGCCCCAGATACCAGCGGAATACCAGTGCCATCTGGTACTTCGGATCCCGCGAGGCGAGCTCGAGGACCGCCGGGTCACGCTGTTGCCAGTACCGCTGGGTGTCCGCCCACACCTCGGCGACGGTGGTGCCCAGGATCTTCTCCAGCTCGGGGCCGTGCTTGGCGACCACGCTGGCCAAGTCGGGGTTGCCTGCGTACCACTCGTAGAGCTTCTTGCCGCGCGGGGCGAACATCGTTCCCCGTTTGAGTACCTGCAGGTTGACACCCATTTCGAACATGTCCGAGGCGGGGGCCATCATCACGTCCGCGATGCCGGCCTTGGCGAGCATGGCGCGCCCGGGCGCTGAAAGGCCCGACTCCACGCAGGCCTGGTTGACGGTCCCGGTCAGCACGTAGGCCGCACCCATCGCGAAGGCGCCGGCGACGGCCTGCGGTGCGCCGAGGCCGCCCGCAGCACCCACCCGCACCCGGCAGTTCAGCTGGTGCTGCTGGGCCAGCGAATCGCGCAGCATGACGATTTCGGAGAAAAGCGCCGGCAGCGGGCGGTTGTCGGTATGCCCACCGCTGTCGGATTCGACGGTGATGTCCTCGGCCACCGGCACATACCGAGACAGGTCGGCTTCGCGCTGGGTCAGCTTTCCGGCCGCCACCAATGCGGACACCAGCGCCTCCGGCGCCGGCTCCATGAACATGCGCGCCACCTCGGGCCGCGACACCTTGGCCATCACATGGTTCCTGCGCACGATGTTGCCGGCCGGATCGGTGTCCAGTCCTGACAGTGCGTAGTGCACCACCGCGGGGGTCAGCTTCATGAATGCCGAGGCCTCGACGACGGGAACGCCGCGCGCGATGAAGAGTTCGGCGACGCGTGTCTCGAGGGAAGCCTCATTGGGCGAGTGGATCAGGTTGGCTCCCCAGGCGAGGCCGGGCCGGCCGGCCAACGCGGCCTGAATCTCGTCCAGCCCCCGCTCCACCGCCTCGTAGGAGAGCCCGCCCGCACCGAAGAAGCCCATCATTTGAGCCTCGGCCATCGCGATGACCAACGCCGGCGTCGCGATTCCGTTGGCCATCGCACCGGTGACATAGGGGAAGCGGACGCCGTGTGCCTCGCAGAATTCGCGATCCCCCAGCCACTCGGGGTAGATCGCGGGCAGGGTTCCTACCAGGGAGAATTCCGATTCCCCGGCCCCGACCAACTCACCGCCCCGGGCCAGGCCCAGCATCCCGGTGGCCGTTTCGCGCACCACATGAACGGGGTTGCGTACGTCGCCGATGATGTCGGCGATGTCCTGCGGGGCGAACGCGGCGGCCGCGGTGGCGGGGCGCCAACCCAGGCCCGGGCTCGCGCCGGTCTGCTGATCCAGTACTACGCCAGGTCGCTCGTTCACAGTCGGTTCCTCTCGATCACCGGTGCTGTGAGCGCTCGCGCCGAGGAGGCCACTGCGCACGAACCGGAGAAAACGATGAGAGTTTCTCATGGACCGCGCCGGCGGGGAGTCTCCCCACCGGCAAACGGGTATAGGGCTGCCATTCGGCGCCAGCGGCGGCGCCGGTGGACGGAGGAATCGCTGCCGTGGGTCAACTGCCGATGGCGCCCCTGCCGCGCCGCCGTTCCGGGCTGCGTCAGATCACCGACGGTCTCGGCGAGCTCGACGCCGAGGTGTTCGAGGCAATCGCCCACTCGCCCAGCCGACTGCTCGACACCACCATGCCGGTGCTGACCCGCGCCGCCGACCACTCCAAACTGTGGCTGGCCCTCGCGGCCGCCATGGCCGCGAGAGGGGGCCCGGCAACTCAGCGCGGGGCCGCGCGTGGAGTGGCCAGCCTGGCGCTGACCAGCTTGGTGACCAACCAAGTGGTCAAACGGATCCGGCCACGTGCACGCCCCAACATCCTGCTGGTGCCCCTGCTGCGCCGTGCCCGCCGGCTGCCGCTGTCGAACTCGCTGCCATCCGGGCACTCCGCGAGCGCGGCGGCGTTCGCCGCCGGGGTGGGTCTGGAGAACCCGCTGCTGGGACTGCCCGTCGCGGGGCTGGCCGGCCTGGTCGGCCTGTCCCGCGTCGCCACCGGCGTCCACTATCCCGGGGACGTACTCGCCGGATTGGGCATCGGTGCGTCGATCGCGGTGGCCGGGGCAAGGCTGGTGCCGCCGATAGCCTCCCCGCCCGCGCCTCACACCACGGCCCTGCGAGTCCCCTCCCCCACACGTCCCGACGGCAAGGGCGTGACGTTGGTGGTCAATCCCGAGTCCGGCGACGGGCGCTCGGCGGAGGTCGCGGCGCAGGTGCGCAGAGCCTTGCCGGCCGTCACCATCGTGGAAGTCGGCCCCGACGACGACCTGGCCGAATCGTTGCGCCGCGCCGCCGGTTCTGCCGAGGTGCTCGCGATCGCCGGCGGCGACGGCTCGGTCGCAACGGCCGCGCACGTGGCGGTGGATCACGACCTGCCGCTGGCGGTGTTTCCCGGCGGTACGTTGAACCACTTCGCCAAGGACATCGGCTGCGACACCACCGCAACGACCATCCGGGCCATCGCCGACGGCAGCTTGTCGCGGGTGGACGTGGTGCGGTTCAACGACGAGACAACCGTGATCAATACGGCAAGCATCGGCGCCTACCCGACGTTCGTGCAACGCCGGGAACGGCTGCAGGGCAAGCTCGGCAAGCCCGTGGCCAGCGCTTACGCCATGCTGATGACCCTGCGCCGGGAACGGCCGGTGCGCATCTCCTACGACAACAAGACCCTGCAGACGTCGCTGTTCTTCCTCGGCAACTCGGCGTATCAGCCCGAGGGCTTCGCGCCGGCCGTACGGCACCGGATGGACGACGGGCTTCTGGACGTGCGGATCCTCGAAACCGGCCGGTCATGGTCCACGCTGCGCATCCTGGCGGCACTGCTGACCGGACGGCTGCAGCGCAGTCGGCTCTACCACGAGTTGCGGGTTCCGCAGTTCCGCTTCACCGCAGTCGACGGCCCGGTGCCGATCGCCCACGACGGCGAGGTCGATACCCCGTGCGCGGAAGCCGAATTCACTGCGTGCTACCGCGCATTACAGGTGTTTCGGCCCATGCCCTCGGGCTCGCGGTAGCGGCCTGGCCGGTCATCTCGGCGGACGCAGAACCTTCATCGCTGCCCGCAGCACCGGTGCGGGGATGCGGTCCTGCATCGCCAGCGCGCCGGCGGCAGCCCTGGTACGCAGCGGTGTGCCGCGACCGAACATCCGGTTGAGCGGTCCGCCGGACGGCTCGATCTCGACGTGCAGCGGCGGAGTGCCGACCGCGGCGCCCAGAGCCTGCGCGATCACCATCCGCTGGATCTCGCTGGTGCCTTCGAAGATGGTGTACAACTTGGCGTCTCGATACCACTTCTCCACCGGATGGTCGGTGATGTACCCCCAGCCGCCCAGGGTCTGCACGGCACGCTCGGTGGCCCGCACTGCGGCTTCGCTGGCGGCCAGCTTGGCCATCGATCCCTCACCGCGACTGAATCCGATCCCGTTGGCCGCCATCCAGGATGCCCGCCAGGTCAGCAACCGCGCCGCGTCGATTGCGGTGGCCAGCTCCGCCAGCGGGAACGCAATGCCCTGGTTGTCGATGATCGGGCCGCCGAACGCCTCCCGCCGGGTGGCGTAGTCGGTCGCGTATTCCAGTGCAGCACGGGCGATGCCGATAGCCTGCGCAGCGACCATCGGCCGGGTCTGCTCGAAGGTCCCCAAGGTCGCTGAGCCGGATGTTGCCGCGCCGGCGAGGATTTCGCGGGCCTTGGCGAGTTTGTGCTCGAGTTTGTCCGGCCCGCCAAGCAGGTTCTCGGAAGGAATGCGGACGCGATCGAATCGCAGTTCGGCGGTGTGGGAAGCCCGGCAACCCAGCTTGTCGAGTTTACGGACCATGTCCAGCCCAGGCGCACCACCCGGCACGATGAACAATGCCTGGCCACGGTGACCCAGGTCCGGGTCGACGACGGCGTTGACCACATGCACGTTCGCGATACCGCCGTTGCCGATCCACATCTTGTGGCCGTCAATGATCCAGTCATCGCCGTCGCGGCGGGCGGTGGTGCGCAGGTTGCGAACGTCGCTACCGCCTTCGGGCTCCGATATCGCCAACGCTGCGAGTTTGAGATCGCCTGGCGTGCCGAAGCATTCCGGCGCCCATTGCAGCATCTGTTCGGCGGTGGCAGCCTGTCCGATCGCCGACAGGGCCAGGGCCGGCATCACGATCGCCAGCCCGATTCCGGCGCAGCCCCAGAACAGCTCTTCCATGAACATCGGCAACGACAGCCCCGTCGAGTCGCCGATCAGGTCGCGGTAAAACAGCGGGCTGTAGAAGCCCTGCGCGGCAGCCTCTTCGAGCACCGGCCACGGGAAGTCTTGACGCTGGTCATAGTCGAGTGCGACCGGCCGAATGACTGATTCAGCGAACTGATGGGCGCGGCGGGCCAGGTCGTGCTGTGCCGTGGTCGGCGTGAGGTCGAAGGCCATCGCAGGGTCCTTGCCGTCCTTGCGGCCCGCTGTAGCCGCCCGAACACCTGGAATTGCCGCTCCATCGCCGGGTCAAACGTCGGTCAAGCCGGCGGGAACCAGTAGTCGAGGGTGTTCTCGACGCCGCCCCAGTCGATGCCCATCCAGTCGGTGAAGAAGTCCTCGATCTTGCCGAAGGCGTTGTAGATCATCTCCACGATCGAGTTGAACAGGCCCACGAACACACCACTTTCGATCAACCCGCCGCTTGTCAGCGCACTGATCCAGGTGCTGAACTCGTCGATGTCACCGGAGAGGTCGATGTTGGTGATCAATCCGTCGGTGCTGAAGGTGTGGTTGGCGACCTCTTCCGGCGTGAGGCCCAAGTACATGACGTGCTCCCAGAGCAAACCGAGCATGGAGTTCGACGCGTAGTCGGCAACGGGGTCGCCGGGGAACTCGTAGATGGTGGTGGTGAAGGCGTCGTTGGGGGTATGGAACCCGTTCAGCAATGGGTAGAGGTCGGAGGTGTCGGTGGCGCCGGAAGGATCCGACCACACGCCGGTCGTACTGGACGGATCACCGATGAAGACGAAGTGCAACGCCCCCGACGGGATGACACCGTCATGGGCCAATTGGGCCATCGCGATCGAGCCGGCCGTGGCGCCCTGCGAGTAGCCGAAAATCCACAGCGGGTGCTCGGCGTCGTAGGCACCGGGGTTGGCGGCAAATTCGGCCTCCACCGCCTGGACGATCAGTGCTGCCCCGGCGAAACTACTGTGCCCCTGCAGGATAAGTTGCGGGGTGGTCAGCACCTGCAGCGCGGAATCGCAGTCGGGTGAACCGATCACGCACACGCTCGCGTCGTCGCCGGCGTCAAAACCCAGCGGCTCCAGGAAGAGATCCGCGGCGGTGTGGGCGAACTGCGCCGACGGCGTGGTCAACATGGTCCCGCCGACGAAGATCGCGGTATCCGACAGCAGGGCTACTTCTAGTGCGTGCGTCGCTTGGACGACCGGGGTTCCGGCGACGCCCGCCGCGATCACGCTCGCGGCGGCAAGCGGCGCGAAAACCTTGGTTGCGTTCATGCCGAGCACCCTAAGGTGTATGTATGAGCTAGTAAAGAAACTTTGAAGAACCCCGGGTGGTGGCGAAGCCTCAACGAATGGGAGCCGCGCAGTGATGCTGACCAAGCTCTTCGCACCGATCGCGATAACCGGCACCGTGGCGAGCGGTGTGCTCGCCGCACCGGTGGTGCACGCCGCGCATACCCGCGTCGACCTGCACATCGACGTCGACCTGCTGGCCGACACCGCGATCTTTGTCGGTCCGACGGTCTTGTCGACACCGTCAGCGACCTTCGCCCAGACCGCAGCCGATCTCTTCCTGCGGCCGCTGGGCTTTGACGTCGGCGACGACCCGGCCACGTGCCTGATCGGTTCCGCGGGATGTGATGCGCCGCTGCAGCTACTGACCACCCCGGGCCTTATCCAGGTCGGCCACAGCAGTTTCGCCGGTGCGGCCGAAATCGTTCGGACGGTACAGGCCGAGCTCGCCGCCAACCCGGGCGCCTACGACGCCGAACATCCGTTGTGGATTTTCGGCTATTCGCAGGGCGCCACGGCCGGCTCGCTCGCGATGGCGCAGTTGGCCCATGACGGCGTAGACCCGGAACTGCTGCACTTCGTATTCATCGGGGACCCGACCGCTCCGGATGGCAAATATCCAAACATCGAGGACGACGGCTCGGCGCACAACAACTTCTCCGACACCTGGATGCTGTACGGCAAGGAGACCCCGAGCGACGCCTTCCCCACCACGATCTACACGATCCCCGGGGACCCCAACGCCGACTACACCTCCACCTCCCCGTACGGCGATTTCTACGAGCACATGATGTACCTGGGGCTCACCCCCGAGCAGGTGGCCAACCACACCGCCACCACCGACGACATGCTCACCACCATCAACATCTCTACCGACTTCGACCAGTTCGGCGCGTGGCTGAACGCCTGGGGCCACGGGCTGGCCGACAGCAGCTGGTGGGATGGCCTGTTCTACTCGGCCGTGGCCTTCGTCTACAGCGCCTTCGGCAAGATCGAGGACTTCTTCGGTGACTGGATGGGCCTGGACTGGGGCGGGGTCGAAGAGACGCTGGACTACTGGTTCCCGTCGGCCTAGCGCCACTCGTCACCGGTTTGAGGTTGGGATTCGCCAATGATGCCAATGATTCAGAAAGGCGGCAGGCCAATGGAGAAGGGGCGCCCCCTGACGCTGACCAATGCCTTGGCGCCGATCGCGGTTGCCAGCACGGTGGCGGGCGGTGTGCTGTCCGCTCCGGTGGCGCACGCCACGCATGTCGACGTGAGCCTGCTGTCCGACACCGCGATCTTCGTCGGTCCGACGATCCTGTCGACACCGTCGGCGACCTTCGCCCAGACCGCGGCCGACCTCTTCCTGCGGCCGCTGGGCTTCGACCTCGAAGACGACGCGAGCGCATGCGTGGTCGGATCCGCCGGATGTGACGCGCCGCTACTGCTGCTGTCCACCCCCGCCCTCGTCCAGCAGGGCCACAGCAGCTTCGTCGGGGCGGCCGAGATCGTGCGGGAGGTGCACGCCCAACTCGCCGCCAACCCGGACGCCTACGACGCCGACCACCCGCTGTGGGTGTTCGGCTGGTCGCAGGGTGCGACAGCCGGTTCGATCGCGATGGCCCAGCTGGCCCACGAGGGCATCGACCCGACGATGCTGCACTTCGTGTTCATCGGCAACCCGGTGGGCTCCGGCACCGAGATTCCGGATTTCAGCGGTGGCGGCTCCGGCGACTTCTTCGACACCGGCCTGCTCTCCGGCGTCCAGACCCCGACCAACGCGTTCACCACCACCGTGTACACCATCCCCGGCGACCCGGTGGCCGACCCCACCTCCACCTCTGCCCTGGGCATCCTCTACGAGCACATGATGTATCTGGGGCTCACCCCCGATCAGGTGGCCAACCACACGGCGACCGTCGACGGCATGCTCACCGACATCAACATCGACGGCGACTTCGACCAGTTCGGCGCCTGGCTCAACGCCTGGCCTCACGGGCTGGTCGACAGCGGCTGGTGGGAGGGCCTGTTCTACTCGCTGGTGGCGTCCTTCTACAGCGTCTTCGGCAACATCGAAGACTTCTTCGGTGACTGGCTGGGCATCGACTGGGGCGGCGTGGAGCAGACACTCGATTACTGGTTCCCGGCAGAGGTCTAGCGCGGCCGTCGTAACACTCGGCAGCTGGCTACCGTCGATGCTGTGACAGTGTCGAGATCGGGCATCACCCGGGCCTGCGCCGTGGCAAGCGTCGCGCTCGCACTCGGGGCGGTCCCGTCCTGCAGCCACCCGGTGCCTCCGCCGCCGCCGGCGGCCAGCACCCCGTCCGCCACGGCGTCCGCCATTCCTCGTGAAGAGGCGCCCTATCTACCTCGCCAGGAGCTGGTCGCGCCGATCTCTGCGCTGATGAACGACGCGATCGCGGTTCCCCGGCTGCCGGGCGCGGTGGTCCGGATCGGGCACGCCGGCACGATCGCCTTCAGCCAGGCATTCGGCGCGCGCAGGCTCGGAGACGAACCCGCTCTCGACGGCTCGCCCTCACCGGCCGAGCCGATGACCGAGGACACGATCTTCGACATCGCGTCGTTGACGAAGTGTCTCGCGACGACCGTCGCGGTCCTGCAACTGTATGAGCAGGGCCGGGTGGCAATCGACGAACCCGTCCAGACCTACCTGCCGGAGTTCAACGAGACCAACGACCCCCGACGCGCCCAGGTGACGTTGCGCATGCTGCTCACCCACACCTCGGGCATCGGGGGCGATCTGAGCCACCAGGGGCCGTGGGGCCTGACCGAGGCCGACAAGGCCGGTGGTGTTCATCGGGCACTGACCGCACCGCTGGAGTTCGGCCCCGGCGAGCTCTTCCACTACTCGGACATCGGCTTCATCATCCTGGGCGTGCTGGTCGAGACAATGACGGGTCAACCGTTGGACAGCTACGTGCAGGACAACGTCTTTGCGCCGCTGGGCATGACCGACACCCGCTACCTGCCCGCCACCAAAGCCTGTGGTCCACACCAGATCCGCGGTACCGCCATTGCCTTGGACGCGAGCGCATCCCACGACGGCCAGTGCCCGGCGGGTAGCTGGAGCACCGACCTGTTGGCCCGCATCGCGCCCACGGCGCATGACGAAGACACCCCCGGGATCAACCCCGACTTCGATCAACTGCTGCGCGGCACGGTGAACGACCCGACCGCACGCCGCATGGGCGGGGTGGCCGGCAGCGCCGGAGTGTTCTCGACCGCCGGCGACATCGGCAGGTATGCCCAGGCTCTACTCGATCGGCTCGCCGGGCGCCCGAGCCCGTTTCCGCTGCGGCGATCGACCCTGAAATTGATGACGACACCCCAGCAACCCGGGCATGACCCAGCACAGCTCGTTGCCGCGAACGCCGCCGCGCAACAAGAGAATGCAACGTCGCCCAACAGAACCGATCCCCTGCTCGCCGCGCAGTATCCGGCGATCGCCGGACAGGATCTCCGCGGTTTCGGCTGGGATATCGATACGCCGCACTCCCGGCCACGCGGCATGATCTTTCCGATCGGCAGCTTCGGGCACACCGGGTTCACCGGAGTGACGCTGTGGATCGACCCGGGGTCGGACACCTACGTGATCGTGCTCGCCAACGTGATCCATCAGCGCGGCGGTCCGCCCATCGCAGGGCTGAGCGGCGACGTGGCCACCGTGACCGGCCGGTCGCTGCACCTGTACGGCAGCTGACGGGCCGGCTGCTACCCGTGGTCACAGCCGGCCGCGCGGACCTGGCGATAATGGTCGGGTGGCCGATCGCAACACGCCTGCTATCCCCGTCATCGCGTTGACAGGGTATCTCGGGGCGGGCAAGACCACCCTGCTCAACCATGTGCTGCGGGCGCCGGATGCGCGAATCGGAGTCATTATCAACGACTTCGGCGAACTGAACGTCGACGCCGGCCTGGTCACGGGCCAAGTCGATGAGCCGGTGTCCATCGCCGGTGGGTGCATCTGCCACCTGCCGGACGAGGGCGGACTGGACGAGGCGCTGGAGAAGCTGGCCGACCCGAAGCTCGCGCTCGACGCGATCATCATCGAGGCGAGCGGGGTGGCCGAACCCGCGGACGTTTCGCGGGTGATTCGGTTCAGTGGGGTGGAGCGAATACGCCACGGCGGTGTTGTCGACGTCATCGACGTGGCCGAACACTTCGACACCGTCGATACCGGTTCCGCCCCGCCGCAGCGCTACGGCGTGGCCTCCCTGGTCGTGGTCAACAAGCTGGATCGGATCGCCGAGGAGGACCGCGCAGACGCCCTTGCCCGGGTGGAAGCCCGCGTGCGCGAACTTAATCCCCACGCTCACGTGGTGGGTGCGATGGCCGGACGCGTCGATCCCCGGTTGCTCTACGACGTGAGCGACGTCGGGGAGTCCGGGCAGATGTCGTTTCGGGAGCTGCTTCTCGACGGTCATGATGAGCACCACGATCATGTGCACGTGGACTCGGTGACCGTCATCGGCGGCGGCGCCGTTGACCCGGGTCCGCTCATCGACCTACTCGAGCAGCCACCGCCGGGCGTCTACCGGATGAAGGGCACCGTCGCGATCGGCAAGCGTCACTACCTGGTCAACGTCGTCGGCACGTCGGTGCACGTGGTGACCGCACCTGCGAGCGTAAGCGCCAGCCACCTCGTCGCGATTGGCACGCACCTCGACACCGCCGACGTTCGCGCCCGGCTCGAGGAAGCACTGCGGCCCGCCGGCGAGAAGGTGGCCGCCGCGGGCATGCGCCGGTTGCAGCGGCTGCGGCACTACAGCCTCTAGGTCGCGGGACCGACCATGGACTGGGCTAATGCGCGTAGGCAGGGGCGCTCGTATCGCTGTGCAGACCGGAATCGCCGGTGAGCTCACTCGTGGATGGCTGCTCGACGCGCCAGCGCGGCAAAGCCGTGGGATGCGTGCGCTGCAGCCACTCGATCATGCCTTCACGAACAGCGCATCTGAGGTCGAACAGCGCACCGGAATCGGCCGCGCTCACTGTGATCCGCACTCGAAGGTAGCCGTCGACGGCGTCGGTGACCACCAGCCCGCTGGTTCGACCGTCCCACAAGTCGCTCGCTGAGAGCAGGCGGTCTAGCTCGGCGCGCATCGGATCAACCGGTGCGGTGAAGTCCACGTCGAGTTGTACGGTGCCGAGCAAGTCCGTCGTTCGGCGGGTCCAGTTCTCAAAGGGAGTCTTCGTGAAGTAGGTGGTCGGGAGAATCAGGCGTCGCTGATCCCAGATTTGGACCACGACATACGTCAACGTGATCTCCTCGATGCGTCCCCACTCGCCTTCGAGCACTACGACGTCGCCGACCCGGACGGCGTCTGAAAACGAGATCTGCATTCCCGCGAACACCGAGCCCAGTGAGGTCTGCGCGGCCAGGCCGGCGACCACCGACAGTATTCCGGCCGATGCGAACATCGTCGTTCCGATCTGGGTGAAGGACGGGAAGGTCATCAACGCCGCGGCCGTGCCGAGGACGACGACGACGGCGATCGCGAGCCGCCGCAACGTGGTGATCTGAGTTTTGACCCGCCGCTGGAGCCGATCGGCATCGCTCACCTCCAGCTCGCCGCCCGCGAAGCGGACGATGGCGCGTCGCTCTGCTAGCAGCGTCAAGGCGGCAAACAACCACGTCGTCGCGGCAATCATCAAGATGTGGAACAGCTGATCGACCCAGCCACCGCTCGGCGTCGATGTCTGGAAGGTTGCTCCGACCGCGATGCGTGCGGCAATAACCATCAGGAGTACCCGAACCGGCATGCGGGTCAAAGCCGCGAAGTCGTTCACAAGTCCGCTACGCCGGCTGACGCGCTGGAGCAGCCAGTACAGCGCCCAACCCAGCAGCCAGGCGCCGGCTACCGCGCCCGCCAGCCATGCCGCGGTGGCAGCAAGGTGGATTGCGGAATCTCGATCGAGTTCTTCTGGCATAGCCATATCACCTCTTTCGGTCGGCTTCGGATCGCTCGCGCGTCTACGTGAGATCGCCCCTACTCCTCCGCCGATGCTGCGTCAGGGCAGCAAAGGGCGCAGGGCCGAAGACGCACTCGGCTCCTGGTTCCCGCCGGCCAACCTTGTTAAACCGTTGCGGGTCCGATGAAGTCGATGCCCGCGCGAATCGCCGGGCGGTGCCGCAAGATTCGGAAATGTGCCAGCCGGCCGAGACCCGCCGTCGTCATCAAGCGTGCGCCCGGCCAGGACGCGACGACCTTCTCGCTCGTCACATAGGGGGTGTCGGGGTCGTCGGGGTCGTGGATGAGCAGCAGCGGCGGGTAGTCGGTTTTCTCCGCGATCCGGACCATGTTGGTGTCCTCGAGCGGCATGCCGATCCGGTGTTCCAAGCGTCGATGCAGGCCGGCGCGTATTCGCCGGCCGAAGTTATGGCGCGCGGCGAAGAGGTCCAGGTAGATCGGGAACTCGCCCATCGGTGCGAGGAACACCAACCGTCCGACCGTCGCGCCCCACGACGCCGCGAACGCGGTCGCGTTACACCCGAGGGAGTGGGCGACGACCGCGCGGGCCGGCCCGTGTGTCCGGATCATGGCTGCCACCGCTTCGGCGCATTCGATGGCGGTGGTGCGACCGGGTGCCAGTACGCCCGGCTCGGACTCGTTATGGCTGGGCAGGTCGAACGCGATGACGCGGTGCCCGGATTCGACGAGGGGTTTGATGAACATGCCCAGGTGTGGGCGACGCCCGCCCCAGCCGTGCACCAGGTAGACCGGCGGTCCCTCGCCCCAGGACTCGCCGACGATCCGGTGCCCGCCCCAGTGCGCGTCCAGCGGCTGGCCGGGCGGGACGCCGGGCGGCATGCGCAGGCTGGACTCGAGGACCGGCGGGGTGCACCACAGCTCCAGCGCCCAGCGCGACCCGATGGCAGGCGCGACTCGCTCCAGTAGCCAGAACAGCCGGCGCACCCGAGGGGTGACCGGCGGTTGGACGCCGGAACCCTCCACATCGAGAACGATCGGGCTGGAATTGTCGCCGCCCTCGGCATTGGCTCGATCTCGGCGAAGTCCCTCTCGCGCGGGCTGGGGGTTTGTTGGCTGCGGCACATATCGAGACTAGCGAGGTGGTCTGGACTGCCGCCATCATGCAGCTGATGCTGGTACCAGGTTGTTTGGATGAAGGTCCGGCACAAACACCGATATCGACACCCTCGGCTAACGCGCATACAATTGCGTTAATTGCCGTTAGAGAGGACCGGTGGCATGCAGGTAAACCCTGAGCTGGACCAGTTGCTCCGCGACCGTTTCGAAATCACCACCCCCGACTTCATAGCCGCCTTGAAGGTCCTTCCCGCATTGCGGCCATGGGCCGCCTCCCTCACCGAGAACGAAGCCCGGCTTCTCGACGACGCCAACTTCCCCGAGGATCGCGACGCCTACCTCGCCGCAGGCACCGAGATCGCCGGCCACGCCGCCCATCTGGCAGTCACTGCATTTACTGCCGAAGAAGTAGCTGGCGGACTGGGCGTTACCGCCTCTCGAGTACGGCAGAAGCGGCTCGCCGGCGACCTGTGGGCCATCCCCGACGGCCAAAGCTGGGTGTTCCCGATTCTTCAATTCGAAACTACCGCCGATGGTGGCCCCAGCCGACAAATACGTGGCCTCGACCAGGTCTTCAAGGCCCTGCCCCCCGGCCTTCATCCCATCGCTATCACCGGTTTTCTGCGCACCCCCCAGCCCGACCTATTCCACGACCGGCCGATGACCCCGGTCGAGTGGCTGCGCGATGGCGGAGACATCGCCCAGGCCGTCACCGCGGCCGCCAGCACTGACTGGTACACCGCGTGACCGCACGCCTTCCAGGCCCACCACCCGTCGCCCACCTGCGCGAGATCGGCATACGGGATACCGAGTACCGCATCGTCTCGATAGAGGAGTTGTGGTGGCGCGTGCACCGCACCACCGGTAACCATGTGCTCGCATGGAACGCATTCCGCGAACACGGGCCACACCTGCGGTTCGACCCCCACCCGCCCCCAGCACGCGAACACCGAGGGATCGGCATCTGGTACGGCGCATCCGAACCCACACCCGCCCTGGCAGAGGCGTTCCAAGCCGCACGCACCATCGACCGCTTCCGTGGCGCCCCCTACCTAACCGCCTTGCAGTTCACCCGAGAAGTCAAGCTTCTCGATCTGGCCACCGACAGCACCGGCGCGTGGCCAACCCGAGCCGGCGGCACATTCGCCCTCTCGACTGGCCCACACTCGATCACCCAACGCTGGGCCCGCCACATCACCGAAGCATTTCCCCACCTCGACGGCCTCCGCTACAACAGTCGCTTCGCCGGCCAACCATGCATCGCCCTATTCGCTACCGCCGCAACGGCAATGCCGCCCCGCCCCGCACTGTCTCTGCCGCTGACCCACCCCGGCCTCGCACTGCGGATCGCCGGCGCCGCACAACAACTCGGCTATCTGGTGGTCTGAGGCTGCAAGCACGTAATCATCCACCGCTGAGAAAATGACATCAGCGGTGAGAACCTGACCCTCCGCTCTGCAGACTCACGTCGGTGGGAGGCACAGCGGCGGAAGGCGCCAGACGGCACACCGACGGCCGTTACCTCGCGCCTTCACCGGAGCCGGGTAGCTCGCCCGCAATCGGGAGCAGGAAGTGACCATCGAGCAGGTCGCCACCGATTTCGGGGTGCAGATGTAGGACTTCAGGCTCCGTGTCATACGGCGTTGTCCCGACCTGCGACGATGCATGTTGTCTCACGTGATGTCGCCTCGCTTTGTCTCAAGCTAGTGTCATTTCTTCGGCGGTGCCCCGTCGGCGACCTAACCGGCGCCACCGAGATCATTTACGCCGGAGCCGCCGTCTGCCCTTGTTCTGTCACGTGACGGTGATGAGATCCCGCCATGTCGGATCTATCCGAGCCTCTGGCCGCATCTGCCGCCCGCGGTCAAGTCTTGAGGGGTCGCCTATTTGAAGCCTGCGCTTCGGCGTGAGGCCGCGTAAGGCTGCGGGGTCTAGCGTAGGCGGAATGGGTTTGTTCAGTCATGAGGAGTTCCGGGATCCGGCCGACGGCGTTGGTGGCGGCGATCGTGGTGGGGTTGTCGAGCGAGCTCGGCGTGCTGAGGTGGGCGAGTACGGGGTGGATGAACCAGTGGTGGTGGGTCCGGGGTTGCCACCCGAGGACGGTTCGTGCGGTCAGTTCGCTGTTCAGTTTCACGTGTCTACGTCAATGTTGTTCGGGCTGAAACGTATTGCGGATATGCGCGGGGTGAGTGTGCCGGAGGTATGTCGGCAAGTGATCGGTGTGTTTATCGCCCAGCAGGAGGGTGAGTTGGGTGCGTTGCTTGCTGCAGAGTCCGAGGCGGCTGATTACCGGCCGAGTTTGGGTCAGGCGTAATCGTCGCCAACACAACAACGGGCTTCCTTAGTGGAACGCCGGCCGTCCTCACGTATGCACATATCTGTACGACTCGTTCGTGAGACATATGACAAGGACATGACACCGCCGCTGAGAATATGACACGGAGCGTGAGACCCCACAACAAACGCCCTATCAGTGCGCCATATTCGTAAACCGCGACAAATGCAGCTGGTGCGCCACCGTCACCGTCTTCGTCGGCCCGTTGCGGTGCTTGGCCAGGATCAGGTCCGCCTCGCCGCCACGCGGGTCGTCACGTTCGAAGGCGTCCGGACGGTGCAGCAGGATGACCATGTCGGCATCTTGTTCCAAACTGTTATGGGCTGAAATCCCTTGTGCTACAAAGTTATTCGTGCCCGGTACCGTCCCATCATAAACGTCATGCTCGCCGATGCTGGTGATCTCGACAATGGTGTCCCAGAAGACCGAATTCGTGGCCAAATCATGAAGGTTGCGGTCATCGAGCACCGTGGATAGCCGATGCAGCCGTTCACGGCCGGGTGCATGGGTCCACATTCTCGAGCCGTCGTACCTGGTTCCAGTCACCGTCGCAAACTCGTGATCGGTCATGTTGCGCTCTGACATCAGTCGTTTGACCCGTGCCCACACCTCTTTCGGCACAGTGTCGTTACCTGGGCGCCGCATCCTCAACGCTAGGTTGGCAACCACCTGCTTTGCAGTTTCGCCCCTGGCTCCGTGAACACCGACCTTCGTCAAGAACGCGTTCTGGTTCTCGCCACGATCAACCCAGACATGCCAGCAGTCGCGATATCCCTTCTTGGGCACACGCACAATCCTGCTGTTAACACCGACGCGGAGCAGCAGCTGAGCGATGTCGTCGGCCAGCCGCCGGCTTGTCGATGCGTAGTAGACGCGGCCAATACCGGCCTTGTCATCCCAACGCACCGACCCATCGGTGGCCCACAGGTGCCGCAGGAACAGCGCCACCTGATCGTTCGGCAGCGCGAAAATCTCTTGCGGCACGAACTTTTCGTAGCTGCGCTTACCGAACAGGCCCAGCCCATCGAGCCAGGCCGCGATCGGATTCCGCTTGCCGTGCGTCAGGTGGTACGGCGCCGGCAAGCGCAATGTGGTCACCCGGGCGGCCGGGTACTCGTCGCGCACCGCCATCACACCGAAGTGCATGGCCGCCGCGGTCACCGCGGTCAGGTTCGCCTCGTCGATCGACGCGTAGCGGATCGGCTGGTTCTTCACGCACGACCCGTCGCCGATCATGAGCGCCAGCAGGATGACCTCACAGTCCTCCATCCGCTGGGTGTCGACCGGCTCGGGTACCCGCCGCGGCACCGCCAGCCGGTCCCCGATGTTCAAGTCGCCCAATGCAACCCAGCCGTCCAACGTCAGGAACGGGTGGTTGGCGGTGGCCTCGACCTCACGTCCAGAGGCCATCCGCAGCTTGAACACCTCCCGGTGCCCGCTGGGGAACACGTTGGTCATCGGCCTGGCCACCATCCGCAGCTGTTCATCCAGCGACCACACCAGCGGGCGTTCCCCGGTACGCATGAGCTCACCCAGGGTGACCTCGGACCCGTTGTCGGCCCGCAGGATTCGCGTCGAGGCGGTCAGGCAGCCGGATTCGCGAAGGTCCGCCAGCATCGGCTTCTTGTCAGTGCGCTGCTCGGGACCACGGTTGAGCTGGCTCAGCGCGATCACCGGCACCTCGAGCTCCTTGGCCAGTAGCTTGAGGTTCCGGGAGAATTCCGACACCTCCTGCTGGCGCGACTCGACCTTCTTGCCGGAGGTCATCAGCTGCATGTAGTCGACCGCCACCAGTCGCAGGTCGGCCTTCTGCTTGAGCCGGCGGGCTTTGGCGCGGATCTCCATCATGGTCAGGTTCGGCGAATCATCGATATAGAGCGGCGCCTCGCTGATCTCACTCATCCGCCGCGCCAGCCGGGTCCAGTCGTCGTCTGTCATCCGTCCCGAGCGCATGTCGCCGAGTTTGATCTTGGCTTCAGCGGAGAGCAATCGCATGACGATCTCGGACTTGCTCATTTCCAGCGAAAAGATGACGCTGGCCATCCGGTTCTTGATCGAGCACGACCGCATGAAATCCAGCGCCAGCGTGGAGTTGTGCGTGGGTACCATGCCGCGGCCGGCCAGGTAGAGCCGCGCCGGGTTGTCGACCTGCACGCAGCGCACCGCGACGCTGGGCACCCGCCGCACCGAGGTCAGGCTCAGCGCCGGCGCCAGCAACGCGGTACCCCGGCCACCGGCCTGCGCCACCGAACCGGCCGGGGCGATCCGGTCCAGCCCGCAGCGCAACTGCGCGGTGGTGCGCACACCCGCGTTCGTCGGCCACAGGTGCTCGGCGTCGGCGACAATCACCGTGCCGTCGGAGAACTCCACCTCGTAGCAGGGCCGGCCCAACAGGATGTCCGTGGCGGCCAGGACGCGGGTGGGCCGCCCGTCGGCGTCCAGCAACTCATCACCAACGGCGACATCGCCCATCGTGGTCCAGCCGGTCGGGGTCGGCAACGGGGTTTTCAGCGCCAGCGCCTTCCCCATACCAGGACGCGCCGCAATGATGATCATCTGCCCCGGGTGCAGCCCGTTGGTCACCTCGTCGAGATCGGTGAAGCCGGTCGGCACACCGCGCGCGATACCGCCGTGCGAGGCAATCGCGTCGATCTCGTCCATGGTGGGCTGCAGCAGGTCTTCCAGCGGGACGAAGTCCTCGGAGCTACGCCGCTCGGCCACCTCGTAGATCTCGGCCTGGGCGCGGTCGACGATCTCGGCCACATCGGCGCCCTCGGCACCGGCATAGCCATACTGGACCACCCGGGTGCCGGCCTCCACCAGTCGGCGCAGGATCGCCTTCTCCGCGACGATGGTGGCGTAGTAGCCGGCGTTGGCCGCGGTGGGCACCGTGGAGATCAGCGTGTGCAGGTACGGAGCGCCGCCCACCCGGCGCAGCAGGCCGCGGCGGTCGAGCTCGGCGGCCACGGTCACCGCGTCGGCCGGCTCACCGCGCCCGTAGAGGTCCAGGATCGCGTCGTAGATGTTCTGGTGCACCGGGCGGTAGAAGTCGCTGGGCCGCAGCCGCTCCAGCACGTCGGCGATGGCGTCCTTGCTCAGCAGCATGCCCCCGAGCACCGACTGCTCTGCTGCCATGTCCTGGGGCGGTTGGCGGCCGACATCCTCGCGTGGCGGCTCCTCAAGCTCAGAGTGACCACGGTCGTCGACTACCGCCATGCGCCCCTCCTCTTCCACTGGCACGATCGAATGTCTATTCGGCGTTAATGGGCCGAACATATCCGGTGGCTGTGACAATCTCTGGCCGCCCCCGTTGTGCCGTGCCGCGTTGACGGTAGGCGTTGCTGGCGGCCGTACCAAACGAGCTTGTTCACAAAGGTGTGGATTAAGTGTGCACACCGGTCCCCCATTTGTTTGGGACGGTGGGGAAGACTTGTGGATTACGCTTCTCAGCAGCGCTATCCCTGCAGGTAAGGGGAGTAACTAGGGGTGTTTTGATTGTGGAAGACAATCTCTTCGGCGTGTCGTCATAGGTTGCCGTCGTGGGCGTGTTGCTTTGCGGACAGGTAGACGCGATTCCACGTCAAGGTAAACGACCCCGCCCTTACGGACGGACCTAAAAGTTAGCCAGCACTAACCCGGCCTGACTGCCATCCGAACACAGCAAAGCCCCGGCCGCGCCAATCAGGCGCTGCCGGGGCGGCTGAGATAGGTGCTTGGGTCACCACGGCGACCCGCTACGCCCGGCTCCGCCGGTCTTGCGATCGCCGCTTAGTTTGCCGCGGCGACGTCGAGGGTGACGTCGACGTTCACGTCGGGGTGCAGGTGCACCGACACCGGGTGGCTGCCGACGGCCTTGATGTGGGCCTTGGGCAGCCGGACGATCCGCCGGTCCAGGTTCGGTCCACCGGCCTTCTTGATGGCGGCGACCACGTCAGCGGCGGTCACCGAGCCGAACAGCTTGCCCGAGTCGCCGGAGGTCTTCACCGGCAACGTGACCGTGCCCAGCGCCTGCAGAGCTTCCTTGAGCTCCTTGGCGTGGTCCAGGTCGCGCACCTGCTTGGTCTCGCGGGCGCGACGGATGTCGTCGGCCTGCTTCTGCGCGCCGCGCGTGGCGACGATGGCCAGCCCCCGCGGGAGCAGGTAGTTGCGGCCGTATCCGTCCTTGACCTCGACGGTGTCTCCGGCCGCTCCGAGGTGATCCACCTCAGCGGTCAAAATGAGCTTCATCGTTTCGTACTTTCTCCAAGATTGAGTGGTCGGCTAGCGCGCCGACGAGGTGAAGGGCAGCAACGCGACCTCGCGGGCGTTCTTCACCGCGAGCGCGACGTCGCGCTGGTGCTGAACGCAGTTGCCGGTCACACGACGGGCGCGGATCTTGCCCCGCTCACTGATGTAGGTGCGCAGCAGCGAGGTGTCCTTGTAGTCGATCACCTGCTTCTTGTTGGAGCAGAATGCGCACTTGCGGGCCTTGATCGGCTTCTCAGGAGCCGGACGCCGCTTGTTGGATTTGGCCATCTACCTATCTCTTTCGTGCTGTGGTTCGTTTGTCTAAAAGGGCGGCTCGTCGTCGGCGCCACCGAAGGAGCCGGACGCCGGAGCACTGCCCCACGGGTCTTCCGCGGGCGGGCCGGACGGACCAGACGGGCCGGACGGGGCCGACATGCCGCCGCCCCCACCGAAGCCGCCTCCGCCGCCGCCGCGGCTGACCTTGTTGATCTTGGCGGTGGCATACCGCAACGAGGGGCCGACTTCGTCGACCTCCACCTCGTAGACGGTGCGCTTCTCGCCCTCGCGGGTCTCGAAGGACCGTTGCCGCAGCCGCCCGGTGACGATCACCCGCGATCCGCGGGTGAGGCTTTCGGCCACATTCTCGGCGGCCTCGCGCCAGATGTTGCACCGCAGGAACAGCGCGTCGCCGTCCTTCCACTCACCGCTCTGCCGGTCAAAGACCCGCGGAGTGGAGGCCACCGTGAAGTTGGCAACCGCCGCCCCCGAGGGGGTAAACCGCAGATCGGGGTCCGCGGTCAGGTTTCCGACGACGGTGATCGTGGTGTCACCTACAGCCACGGGGCCCTCCTAGGATCGGTGTCAGCGCTTGATGCTGCATTCGCAGCATGAGCCTACGCAACGGCTGCGACAGCGGGCTACGACTTGTCGGTGCGCATCACCTTGGTGCGGAGCACCGACTCGTTCAGGCTGAGCTGACGGTCGAGCTCGGACACGGTGGCCGGTTCGGCCTTGACGTCGATGACCGCGTAAATGCCCTCGGCATGCTTGGCGATCTCGTAAGCCAGGCGGCGCTTGCCCCAGATGTCGACCTTGTCGACCGAACCGCCGTCTTTGCGGATGACGTTCAGGAACGTCTCCAGGGACGGGGCAACGGTGCGCTCGTCGAGAGTGGGGTCAAGGATGACCATGATTTCGTATGGACGCATGGGAACCTCATCACCTCCTATGGTCGTAGTGCGGCCGTGGAGGTATCCACGGCAGGAGGGTCGCCTGCGTCGGCAACCGGGCTAGGCTACCGGACCGCCCCTGCCGCGGCGAAATTGAGGTAGAACGTCCTCAGCGCGCAACCTTGTCGAGCGCATGTCGCATTGTGGCGGTAGCCTCACCGCCATGTCCGATGTTTCCCTATTAACTTTGTTGCGCGAACGTGCCTCCCTCTCTCCCGATGAAGCCGCGTTCACCTACACCGACTACGACCAGGACTGGAACGGCGTCGCCGAGACGCTGTCGTGGTCACAGATGTATCGGCGCGCCCTCAATGTCGCCAAGGAACTCCAGCGGCACGGGTCCGCCGGGGACCGTGCGGTGATCCTGGCCCCGCAGGGCCTCGGTTACATCGCAGGTTTCCTGGGCGCTATCCAAGCGGGATTCATCGCCGTGCCGCTGCCGGTCCCGCATCCCGGCGCGCACGACGAGCGGGTCAGCGCCGTTCTCACCGACACCGCTCCCACCGTCGTCTTGACCACGACCGGGGCGGCCGATCTTGTCGCTGAATATGTCCGGGAATCCGGGGCCGACGCCACGGCAACCGTCGTCGCTGTCGACGCGTTGGATCTGGACGCCAGCGTCGCCATGGGCGAGCCGCCCGTCGACTCCGGCGGGGTGGCGTACCTGCAGTACACCTCGGGCTCGACCCGGCTTCCTGCTGGCGTGATGGTTACACACCGCAACCTTCAGGTGAACTTCCGGCAGTTCATGGCGGGCTACTTCCCGGAGTTCAACGGGGTGGCACCGCCGGACACCACGATCGTGTCGTGGCTGCCCTTCTACCACGATCTGGGCTTGATCCTGGGTGTCATCGCACCGGTCCTCGGGGGCTACCGCTGCGAGCTGACCAGCCCGGTGGCGTTCCTGCAGCGTCCAGCGCGCTGGATCCAGGCAATGGCCAGCCACACCCGGGCATTTTCGGCGGCGCCGAACTTCGCCTTCGAACTGGCGGTGCGAAAGACCACCGACGAGGACCTGGCCGGCCTCGATCTGGGCGACGTGCTGGGCATCGTCAGCGGCAGCGAACGCGTTCACCCGGCGACTTTGGAGCGCTTCCTCAACCGCTTCGCGCCCCATAACTTCCGCGCCCGGGCGCTGCACCCCGCCTACGGGCTGGCCGAGGCCACTCTGTACGTCGCCACGCTCGACGTGGAGTGCCCGCCCCAGACCGTCTACTTCGAGTCGGAGAAGTTGACGCGCGGCAGTGCACAGCGGTCTGCCACCGACGAGGGCACGCCCCTGCTCACCTACGGTGTCCCGAAGTCGCCGGCGGTGCGCATCGTGGACCCCGAAACGTGCGCCGAATGCGCGGTGGGAACTGTCGGCGAGATCTGGACCGCCGGTGCCAACGTGGCCGCCGGCTACTGGAACAAGCCGGAACAGACGCAGGAAGTGTTCGAGGCAACGCTGGTCAGGGCGACCGAGGGCACCCCGAGCGGCCCCTGGCTGCGAACCGGCGACCTCGGATTCATCTCCGAGGGTGAGTTGTTCATCGTCGGCCGCATGAAGGATCTGCTGATCATCCGCGGGCGCAACCACTACCCCGAGGACATCGAAGCCACTCTTCAAGAGATCAGCGGGGGTCGCGTCGCGGCCATCGCGGTTCCCGTCAACGAGGACGAGACCCTGGTCACCATCATCGAAGTTCGGGATCGTGGCGAATCCGCCGAGGACACCGCAGCGCGGCTGGCCGTCCTGAAGAACGATGTGCAGGCAGCGATCTCCCAGGCCCACGGAGTGACCGTTGCTGACGTGGTGCTGGTGGGACCGGGATCGATTCCCATCACCACGAGCGGCAAGGTTCGCCGGGCCGCCTGCGTCGAGCAGTACCAGAGCCAACAGTTCACCCGTATGGACCGCTGATCCGCCGGACGCCACCCGCGGATTCAAGGCAGCGCTCCACAGGTGGGGTCGGCAACACCGGCCGGGCCAGGTCGCCGCGCTGCTGGCCGCCGTAGGCGGTGTCTTATGCACTGCCGGTGTTCTAGGACTGTGAGAAGGTGGACGTCGGGCCCGGGAGCGGGCCTGAACGGTTGAAGGGGTTAGCGATGAAACGACTGGTCGCCGGAGCTCTCGCGGTGTGGCTCGCCGGTTCGGCGAGTGGGTTGAGCGCCAGTACCGCTACCGCGGCGCCGGCACCCGCGCCCCCGGTGGACAACCCGTGGATCGCGCCGACCCCGGCGCCGGTGGGTGATGCGGCGACCGCTGACGTGGTCTACGCGGTCGGCGGTGCGCGGCCGCCCGGCATCCCGTGGGCGGACTACACCAAGCGCGCCGGTTCGGGCTATTTCCCGAACAAGAAGCGCGAGATCATCGACTACCCGGCGGGCGCGATGTTCCGGTGGGTGCCCACCATGTTCTCGCCCGATACCCCGCGCGACAACGTGACCGTGGCCGCCGCTGTCGACGCGGCCACCGACAGCCTCGACGCAATGATCCGTAGCGGGAACGAGCCTGCCGCGGTGGTCGGGTTGTCGCAGGGCACTATGGCGCTGGACAAGGAGCAGGTCCGGCTCGCCAACGACCCCAGTGCGCCGCCGCCACACATGCTGCAGTTCTCGACGTTCGGCTCCCCCATGGGCAAGCACGCGTTCGGGAAGAGCTTCCTTTCCGGACTCTTCCCCCCGGGTAGCCGCCTGCCACTCGAGGACTACACGATGCCCCCGGAGGTCGAGAGCCAATACGACACCAACCGGGTGGTCGCCGCGTACGACGGCATGGCGGACTTCCCCGACCGGCCCGAGAACCTGTGGTCGGTCGCCAACGCCCTTCTCGGTGCCGCGATCGTGCACACCCCGGCCGCGTTCACCACTCCGGCAGATGTGCCGCCACAGAACATCAGGGCCACTGTCAATTCCCGGGGCGCCACGACAACGTCGTACCTGATTCCCATCAATCACCTGCCCCTGACGCTGCCGCTGCGCTTCGCGGGCGTGCCGGACGATGTGGTCGACCAGCTCGATGCCTTCCTGCAGCCGCAGGTCGACGCCGGATACTCCCGCAATGACGACCCCGCCACCCGACCGATTTCGGTCGCCCCGGCAGGGATGGATGTGGCGCAGGTTCTGGGGCCGGAGACCAACAGCGCCGTCGATGACACCGTCGGCAAGCTTCGCAGCTTCTTCGGGTTCACCGGCTGACGCATCGCGTCAGACGCCGGTCACCGTCTCGATCACATCGCCCTTGGCGGTGCCACGTTTCGGGTTGTCGGGCCGGGGTTGTAGCCACGGACGCGCGGGCCACCAATTCGCCCGTCCCAGCAGCGCCGCGGCGGCGGGCACGGTAATACTGCGCACCACAAACGTGTCGACAAGAATGCCGGCTCCGATCACGAAGCCGCCCTGCACGACAGCCCCGACGCTGGCGAACAGCAGTCCGAACATGGCCGAAGCGAAAATGAGACCCGCAGCGGTGATCACCGCGCCGGTAGACCCCACGGTCCGGATGACGCTGGTACGCACGCCCAGCGGTGATTCGTCACGCAATCGGGACGCGAGCAGCATGTTGTAGTCGGCTCCCACGGCCACCAGCACGACGAACGCCAAACCTGGCACGCTCCAATGCAATTGCTGGCCCAGTATGACCTGGAAGACCAGGACGCCAAGGCCGATCGCCGACAGGTAGGAGATGATCACCGAGCCCACCAGATAGATCGGGGCGACGACCGCTCGCAGCAGGGCGGTCAAGATCAGCAGCACCACCACCGTCGTCAGGACGACGATGAGCCGGATGTCCCGGTCGTAGTAGTCGCGGATGTCACGCAGTGTGACCGGGTACCCGGAGATCGAAATCGAGGCGTCCGCCAGCACAGTATTGGGTTGCGCCGCTTGCGCAGTGGCAAGGATGGTGTTGACCTGGTCCATGGCTTTGGTGCTGAACGGGTCTTCATCGGTTTGAATGAAGTACCGCACCGAATGCCCGTCGGCCGAGACGAAGGTGTGGGCCAATTCCTTGAATTCCTCCGTGGCCAGAACCTGTCGGGGCACATTGAATCCCGCCATCGACGGTTCGGAAGCGTCGTGGCCCATCGTCATGAGAAACGCCGACGCGGTGTCGAGGCCCAGTCCCAATTCCTTGGTCTGGTCGACCAGGAGTTGCACCCCGTCGGCCACCTGACGGCCGGCGCTGGCGAGCTCGTTGGTGCCGTTCTGCATCTCGATGATCTTCCGCTGCACCCGACGAGGATTGTCGAATCCCAGCGCATGCAGAGACTGCGATGCTGACTGTAAGGAGCGGCTGAGCCCGTTGACCGCCGACGACAGCGTCTGCGAGGGTTGCGCCGACTGCAGCTGACGAAACAGGCTGGAGATTTCATCCAGAGTGCCTGCGGCACGGGCGTTTTGTAGCTTGTGGAACTCGGCTCGCGCCGTCCCGCAAATCGGATTGGCGTCGCATGTCGGGCTGGAATCGAGGGACTCGGTGACGGGATCGACCCAGTCGAAGCTGGACGCGAGTCCGGCGAAGGTCACCTGGAGGGCGTCGCCGAGCGCCCGGATACTGTTGACCAGCTTTGTGGCCTGGTCGATTTCACCGAACGTCTTGGTGCCCCCGAACTGGGTCTGCAGATACGCCAACGCGTCGACCAGGCTGCGCACGCTGCCAAGCGACTGGCTGACCTGGGTGTTCAGATCTCCGAGGCCGTTTGCCAGCTTCCTAGAGCCCGTGGTCAGCCGGTTGAGGTCGCTATCGCGCTCAGCGATCAAGCCCGCGGCCTCACCCAGCTGGCCCCCGACCTCACCGGCTTGATAAGTGGCCCTGGCCTCTTCGAGGGACTGACCACCCGGCCGAGTAACACCGCGGACAGCGGCCACACCCGGGATCTGGCTGATCCGTTGCGCCATCTGCTCCATGTCGGCAAGGGCCCGCGGCGTGCGCAGATCGTTGGGAGATTGGACCAGCAGGTACTCGGGGATCGTCTGGTTCACCGGGAAGTGCCGGTCCAGCGCCGCATACCCCACTGAGCTGTCAACGGAATCCGGCAGTTGTTTGCGGTCGTCGTAGTTGAACCGGATCAGCCCGGCGGCACTGCCTAACGCCAGCAACAGCGCCAGGCTGCCGACCAGATACGTCCTGGGGCGCCGCACGATTCGTACGCCGGTGCGGCGCCAGAACCGCGCAGCGCGTTCAGGGCGTGGTGCCACCCATCCGCGCGGCCCGGCCAGCACCAAAATGGCCGGAAGCAACGTGACCGCCGCCAAGAACGCCACCGCGATCCCGATCGCCAGCACCGGGCCCACCGTGGCGAACACCCCCAGTTTGGCAAAGCCCATCCCCATCAGGGTCACTGCCACGGTCGCCGCGGACGCGGCAATCACCTTGCCGATCGACGCCAGGGCTCGCTGCACGGCGCGCTGGCAGTCCTCGGCAGTACCGGATCCCATCCGGATGTAGTCGTGATAGCGGCTGACCAGGAAGACGACGTAGTCGGTCCCCACGCCGGCGATCAAGGCGCTGAGCATCACGATGGCCTGGTTGGAGACGGCCATTCCGGTCACCAGTGACGCGGTCGCGACTGCCGCCTGCGCGGCCACCATCGATACGCCGATGGTGATCAGGGGCAGCAACATGGTCAGCGGGTTGCGGTAGATGACGCCCAGAATGAACAGCAGCAGGACACCGATCGCCAGCTCGATCGCGAACCGGTCCCGCGCTCCGGCATCGGTCAGGTCGGCGACCGTGGCCGCTGGGCCGGTGACGTCGGCGGTCAGCGTCGACCCGGCAACGGTCTCCTTGACGATCTCGGCGACTCGGACGTATGCCGCGTAGGCCTCCGGCGTTCCTAAGTCCCCCGCCAGCCCGACCGGCAGGATCCATGCTTTGCCGTCACTGCTGACGAGCACCTCCCGCAGCGCCGGAGTGGTGTGAAAGTCCTGCAGCATGACCACGTCTTCGGTATCAAGACGCAGCCGGTCCACCAATGCCCGGTAAACCTTCTCATCGGCTCGATCCAAGCCCTGCTCATCGGTGAGCAGAACGGTCAGCACGTTCTCCGAACCGTCCTCGCCAAAAGCGGCGGAGACCTTGGTGGCGGCCTCGACCGACGGGGCATCGGCGGGCAGCACGGCGACAGGATGCCGCTGCGCCATATCGGTCAGCGACGGCGCGAACAGCGGCAGCAACACGACCAGCAGCGCCCAGAGGCCGATCACCGGCCACGGGCGCCGCACGACGAAGTCGCCTAGCCGGCTGAAGATGGGCTCACCTCCGGCGGCGGTTGCTGGGCATGCACGTCGCTGCGAATGGGACTGGGCTCATGCGACCTTCTCCCCGTGGCCCTGATCGGCGATCCGCTCAAACACGGACTTCAACAACGCCAGGTAACTCGCCACCGATTCGTGGGCCTCCGGGTTGTCAGGGAACACCGCGGTGACCGCCGTCTCCTCCCCAACCCGGATCACGTAGAGCGACATCTGATACGAGTACCGGCCGTCGCTGTAGACCCCGATGTTCAGGTCATCCAGGCCCGCGGCGATCAACGCCGACAACGGGGCGGCCCCGGCGTCGAGGAAATTGATGACGGGGAAATTCGGTGGCGGTTTGCCCAAGCTGGGTACCAACTCGCGCACCCGCTGGTAGGGCACCTCCGCCAGAGTCCTGCCCGAATCGAAAGAAATCTGCGCGGCGTTGGCGGCGTCCGCAAATGAGGACTCCGCGATGGGAACGGTGATCGGGATCAGCCCGGTGAACCAGCCCAGGGTGAGGTCATCCCCCGGTGATCTGCGGGTATCACGCGGGGTGAGCCCGTAGAAGGTGGCTTCCCCGGTCAATTCGTGATGAGCCAGGCCGCAGCACGCCAAGACACCACCGATGAAACGGGTGCTTGCGTCGGTGCAGGCGGACTCGAAATCGACGGTCTGCTTTTCATCGAGCATGGTGACGGTGACCATCGCCGCGTTGCACGGCTGCGCGGGGTCGCCGAGCGGCAGCGGGAAACCGGGCAGGCTGTTGTCGTTGTGTTCGGCAAAGGTCCGCCAGGCCTGGATCTCGGGCGACTCTTCGGTGAGCGCAGAGGTGAACTGGTGTTGACGGACGCAGAACTCGCTGTAATTTCCCGCCGGGGGCAACTCCAGTGGTGCTCCACCGGCCACCAGCGCGTTGTACATGAAGTAGAGCTCCATCAACGTCACGCCGGCGACCGCCGCGTCCACATGCACGTGGTCGATGCTGGCGAAGAACGTGAAGTGGCTCTTGCCCTGAATGATCCCGAACCGGAA
>Ga0182738_1001292_pt1 | contig 31761 bp, 35 predicted proteins | sample eDN5th30CBELigMG_FD_128876 | JGI IMG/M metagenome (GOLD analysis project Ga0182738, IMG submission 128876) | Enriched Miracle-Growth compost microbial communities from Emeryville, California, USA - eDNA 5th pass 30_C BE-Lig MG (version 2)... ...
AAGAACTCTTGGAGAATCCTCAATTTCTCTCAAGGAGGTCATGCTAGGAGGAGCTAAACGATTCCAACTGAAATTGCTTGGAGATTTTGGTTTCGAATACTCAGTGATTCCGAGACAATGCCCATATATGAAGAATTTTATTGGCCATCTTGATTTTAGAGTTCTTTCAACTACATTTTTCAAAGAAACGATTACCAATCCGAGTATAGTTTTGAGACAATTGGGAAGTAATATTCAGTGGACGATACAACCATACTCGTTGAACCAACGGAATAATGAATTTGTATGGGACTTTGAATACGAAAGGACAAAAAATGAGTTTATGAAGCAGGCTGCAAGCTCTGAAGAAAATACTTTGGAAATGCAGAATTTAGTGAATAAGAAATCAGATCAAGTCTTGCAGGTTTTGCAGACTAGCACAAACCCAGAAGTCAAGAAAACGTTGGACTTTTTATATCAGCTGGAAGATGATGAGAATAATCTTGAAAAAGAAAGTCTAAACTTTTCATACCAAAGAAATGGAGCCTTCTTTTATTCAAGCGTTCCCAATGAGACAATAGTGTTGGAAGTTTATCAAAGCGGTGTTTTGCTTGGGTATTCTTTCTTCCCACTTGCAAATATCAATTTAGATCAGAATTTCAGTGAGAAAATCTTTGCATTTGGAACTGATGGACATTCTCAAAATCTTGGTGAGGCTGTAGTCAGAGTGGAATTTAAGCCTATAAATGTGGGAATAAATCAAAACCTGTTTAATAAATTGACCAGTCTTGATTTTGATGATATTTCTGAACGTTTTGAACAAGCTTCAAGATATCATGAGGCGTGCTTTTTGATGGATAAGAATATCGAGACTTCAAAGGAATTGATATGGCCTAAGAGAATAACAAATATGTTTTCTGAAATCTCATATCCCAAGAGATTTATCTTGAATCTTAAAGATATTTTAAATCTCAGCGCTATTTTCACAAAAGAAACCAACCTAAATGATTTCGAAGTCAAAGGTAAAGATTAGTTGTTGAATTTAACTTAGACTGAATTATAGTGAGGATATCAGATGTACAACAGAGTCTCAAGTTTAATTATACAGAAACAACATTGTATGATTTGAAGAGCAATTGTCCAAAGGAATACTTTTTGTTTACTGAAGCATTTTACAAGCAAGTTTTGATTGAAGATGACGAGTCTTCGACTATTATGTTTAAACTTCCTCACAAAAAAGAGGGAGTTGGAGTTGTTACAGTGCCATTGACTCTTGAGTACCATCACTTTGAGTTCACAGTTTCGCACCCAAAAGAAAGCTGCAGTATCAGTTTACTCAATCAACAAAAAGTGTTGGATTATCAGATTTTTACAATGGATTCAATTCCAATAATGGATGAAGTTGATTCACTCCTTTTGCCATTCCAAGTTCCCATAAAGAGTGAGAAGATTCTGACAGAAAAGGCTCCATTATTTTTAAAGTTTGAAACAATGAGCTATCCTGAAGAAGAGATGACTGGAGATTTTACATCAGGTGTCTTTGTTTTACAAAGAATAAAAACCAAATATAAAGTTGAGAACATTGATAAAGCTGATTTAAAAGCAAACTATGGTATTTTTCTTCTTGAGTTATTCTCATTTGGATAAATTAGATTTGGAGATCCAAACACCACATGGATTGATACATAAAGTGTTGAATTTAGGAAATGATCTCACAGTGGATCGAACATACTTTGAGCATTTGGCTGAAATAAGAAAAGAAGAAGGTGATGCCCAAGTGAAATTAATCATGAGAAAGATCGTCAAGACATATGATGCAAATGGAAATGAGAGCACTTTTGCGTCAGATATGCCAATTATCTTTGAGACAGAATTTACTCTGAAAGCTTCTGATGGAACTGAAGGAAATGCTGAGGGAAATGTGATAAAATTGAAGCCTAACTGCAGTACTGAGAGAAAGATCTCAGTGAAAGATAATATTGGAGAAAAATCTGGATCAACAGATTTGGACTTTAGCTTCCGCTTCATTTTCAAGGCGAATAAGTTTATTGATTCTCCCGAGGGTGTTCTAAGTGTCAGACTGTTAAATTCTGAAGTCGAATCTCTCAGACAAACCACTCCTATCGGCGCTATAAATAGCTTGAAGGTTTATTTATCTGATGCGCAGAAGCAAATTGGTGATAATGCAGCGTATATTTTTATGGAGAGATCTTTGGATGATATACTGAACCAACCCAAAATTCAAACATATGACTGGACAAATAAACTTGTGGTTGAAGCTTATGGTTCAGGTGAGGTTCTATTGAGTCGAACTTTGATTCATTTATCGGATATTCCTTTTATAAATCAGCAAGAAGTGGTAAAAACTGTGGTCTTGAATGGAGTCCGCGTGAATTTCTTCTTTGGTTATACTTCAATTCTTGGCGAGGATGGTGGAGAAGATGGTAGCTTCAAGATATCGAAACAAAATCAGACTCAAGGTGGACAAAATCAGAAAGGAGCTACTGCAAAAAATCTTGGCATTGTTGAGAATTTGAAGCAAAGAATAAAAGATCTTGAAAAGGAGAATCTCGTTTTGAGAACTAATGTCAGCAAAACAAATGTGATTTATACAAAGAAAATGAAAGCTATAGAGAAGTTGGAATCGTATAATTCTAATTTTGAAGAGTCAAAGAAAGCTTATGGACAAGAAGGAACAAATAGAATCACTCTACCTTCTGTGAAAATCAATAGTAAATTGAAGGAGTTGTATAACTCAATTTGTCAATGTGGAAAACCTGCACCAAAGTTCAAGTAAGAGGGACATATGAGTTGGTTGGTATTAAAAATGAATTAGAGGATTTTGCGACAATTGTTTGAAGAATTTAAAGAATCAGTATGAAAAGACTTTGCAGGAGTATCTTCCAGTTGCCGAACAATATGAATCAATTGCAACCAAAAAACATAACATTTGGAAAAAGTACAGGATTTAGAATAGAAGTAGAATGATTAATTTTTATTAGGAGAGCAGCATTAGAAAAGAAGATTCAAGCATATGAAAAGAAAGCTAAAGAATTTAATTTTGATTTTATCGTAATAAACTAGAGTTTGGTGATGTTTATTAATTCTTAGAATGAGGAAGAAGAGATGTTGAAAGATGAAGCAAAAGGATTGAAAGCAAAATTATTAGAAAAAAGAAATGAAGTAGTGTTTTTCATGAGAATTGATATTCAAAAAAATTAGATTGAAATAATTCAACAAGAGCATTATTTTAAGATTGAAGAAATGAAGGCTAAACAAAAGATTCTTGAGACATTATTGGAAGAGAAAACCAAGAAACTTGATAAATTGCTTAGTAGCAGTCCAACAAAAGATAAATAACGTTATTTTTTCTGAATACTTGAATTACTTTATTTTTATATAATATTTATGAATGAGATTTTTCTGACTTGTATTATCCATATGGACCTGAAGCAGCTGCTTTACTCCTAAACTCAATTTCTTCTCTCATTGATGCAAGTATTAGAATAAATCTCGTCGTCAGTGATAACAAGCATATGAAAAAAATTTTTAAAAAGTACAAGATTAATCAAGGGTTTGCTGCATAATTTCGAGGATTCTATTGACTTCTTTCTTATCCATTTTATAAAGATCTTGTTCGCTATTTTGTAATTTCGAAATGACCTGCACAAGACTCTGAGTAAAATAAATGAGTTGTGAAATTTTATTTTTGGAAAAAATTACTTGCAAGTATGTTTTGACAATTAAATAATTCGGGCTTTCTTCTGAAATATATGACAGAGCTTCATTTACCTATGGGTGAGTTTATTTCATTGAATTCACTTGGAAATAAACTTTATCCTCTCTTTGATAACCAAGCTTGTAGATAATTGCTTCAAGTAAACAAGTTGTTTGATCAAAAGAATGATTTAAAATCCTTGAAGAAAAAAGTGAGGAGATTGTATAAGAGGATGAGAATATACTTGGCTTGTTCAACTAGAATTAATGCTTCATCCTTTCGAAAATAGTGAGGGAGATGATTCTTTAAAGATTTGTAAGTACCCAATTTCTTTTGAGGATTTGGCTTTTGATCTTATCGTTTGATAATGTGCTCAAAGAACGTTTATCCAAAACATCTTTTGATGTTAAGATATGGAGAAAAGGGATTTCACTTACTACTTGTATTTAAGGAACTATAGAAAGTTTTGAGGGAGGGAGATATTGATTTAAAAGTCTGTCGATAAATTTTTGCGCAAAACATTTGTCAGAAAAATTAGTAAATATTGAAAATTTTTTTCTAAAAGGGGACAACTCTAAGGTTCTATTCAAGATGTATAAAATTGTTTTCCCGTAAAAGCTGCAGAACCTTATGAAATTTGAATAATCAGAAAATAATTTTTTTGAATTGATTTTGTTGACATTGAAAAAAATTTTTCAGAGCATGAAATATTGAGAAAAATGTCCATTATTTTCTTTCTGAAGAGCTTCATACGGAAGGAGTTTTTCCCTGATACAGATTTCCTTATTCCCATCTTCTCTGAAAAAATTATTTTGGATCAGACCAAAATATTTCCGAAAAGAAGTCTCAGAAAATCGTAAAAAGATTGAAACAAATATGACTTGATGCGAGGTTTCTTTGTTATGCAAAAGAGTTTTTTACTTCTCAATTTCCATCATTATTTTCTTGTGCAGGGAGTGCAATGCAACAATGTGAAGGGTTTGTTGAGAGATGGAGCATATTTAACGAGAAAATTTGTTAGATTTAGCGAAACTGATCCTCTATATAATACAACAAACAAGCCAGTTTTAAAGAAGTGCTTATTTACTCAATAAATCTCAAAAAGATTATTTGGCTCCGGGGGCCTTTCCTTTAGCCAAAGTGTTAAGTTGTCCTAAAAAGTCCTGTTAATATCGCTCTAGTGCATTTATTACTTCTTGCTTGGATATCCTTTTGTCTCATAGCAGGTAAGTTCTTGCCTTTAGCTTGGGCCTTAACTCTCTTGAACATTGGGGCATTCTTAAACATATCGGGAACAATAATAAATCTGATGTGGCTTCCTCTGAGATATACCTATGAAAAATTGATTTAACAGTAATAGAGAGTCTTTACTTGTTCGAAAACTGAGACTTTTCCGTCCTTGGAGGTCATGGTGACATTATCAAGTCTGCAGTTCATTGTATCCTGAATAAAAATTAGTCTTGAAGAGGAATCGATTTACTTCGGCTTCAGTAAGGTAGCCTCTGAAAAGTTCTCCAGTTTTAAGCTCGATAGTGACAATATGGTTTTCAGATTCGTGTAAAAGTTTAATAGGAACGCCGACACTCATTTATTAGGATAGCTTGATAAATTGAAATGTTTAAACTATATTTTTGATTTTAAATTAAAAAATACAAGGTACTAAAAAGAAAATTGCTGCTGATTAAAAGGAAAAGATCCCAAAACATATCTTTTCGGTTCGAGATGATTGAATATTTTGGCTTCAGTGTTTTTTGAGGGTTTGAGATACGGGAGATGGCTGGGAGGTGATTTTTTTTTTTTGAAAAATATTTGAAAAAAAGAAGAAAGAAGATTTGGTCTTTAAATTTTTTTTTGGAAAGAAATTTGGAATGAGATCAGGAAAAAAATTCAGAGAACAAAGTAAAAGAAGAGTTTCGAAAATGAAAAGGAAAGCTGAAATTTTCTAGAAGCACTTTTCACAGGAGTGAGGAAGAATTGAAAAAAAAAGGAATTTTTTTATCTTGATGAAAAGATATCAAAATCACTAAAAGTATTCCAATTTTCAATACTTTTTGTTTTTGTTTGTTTGAAGGCTTGAAAAATGGATACTCAGTCTGCTAAGTTTTTTCAAAAAATTTTATGGACATGAAATGAAATTCATCATTGATTTGAAGGGAAAATTCGAACAAATTCATCCTGATTGGAACAAAACAAAAAGAATGATTCTGAACATAAAAATCTCTTTTCAAAGTGTTCAACAAAAATCTTTCTTGTCTTTAAAGAGTTCAATAAAATTAAGCAACCGTTTTTAACTTAACTTAACGCTGCGAATGAAAATTCTGAATGAAATATTGACAGATTTTATTTAGAAAACGGTTGAAGGTCAAGAAGCGGTGTAAATTGATTATTTGGCAATAAAAATAACCAGAGATGGTCCGGTATAATTCTTCTCCTAGAAAAAAGTTTCGATTGAATTGATAAGCTTTCTTCTGAATTGAAGAGAGACATTGGAACGGACTCTGTGTTGAGAGGGTTCGAAAAAGCCAGAAACCATTTGTGACCTTTGAAAAGTCAATTTTGTAAGGATATAAAAAGAAATTAATTTCATTCGAAATTTCTAACTGCTATATGAATGACGATGGTGAATTCAGAAATTTGATGTTAACTCTCATGAAACTGTTGGGGGTGTGATTCCTAGACCCTTTCCACCCCTTAAAAGTTCATTTTGCTTCCTTTAATAATCTGGAAATTCAAAAAAGGTGAATAAAAAACCTTTTATTTCTCTTGATATTGTATGATAGTGATGAACGAAATTAATTAAAAATGATGGAATGAAAAAGGGAGTATTTTTTTATAAAAAGACTTGTTAAAAGGTCAAACAATTAAACATCATCAAATTTAAATTTTCGTTTGTTGTTTTCAAAATAATTTTTTCAAGAAATAACAATGAGAAATCCAGAGTTTGAGTCTATACCCCATTACGCCTCTCCAACTTACAGAGTAAACAATAACCTCTCCTCCAACAGAGATGATCATCGTAAATTTCTCCAACTTTCCCCAATTTACATTATTGGAAGACCCTCGAGAACCTTTAATATATCACTCAATGTCAACTAATGCGTCAATTTTAATCAGAGAGAACGCCCATATCGGGTCCTTTGTTGGGAACGACCTAACTATTAAAGAAGTACGCCAAGCATTATACCAAATACGTGAACATTCGAATAGAGTAGATATCAATCTGAGAAAGAGTCATCAAGACTTCAGGAGAATTTTGCTCATTCATACAAGAATTTTAATATTATCCACAGTGAAGCACCAACCGAACTTTGTATAAATTCACCTACGGCTATTCATAGCCCAAATACTCAAGGTTTGTTGAATTCGACCAAGAATCAGGATCAGAAGCTTGCTTTTAGTGACCCTAGCATTGGGGCTGTTTTGAAGGAAAGTTCTCGCCAGCTAGATAAGATCAACAAAATGTTGGAAGAGCATAGAAAAAAGAAAATATTTGACAGTGGTGCTGGTAGTTTTGCAGTTACAGCCGAAAATCCTGGTATACCAGAAGCAAAGGAAGAAGTAAATCGAAATGCCGTCAGGAGTAGAATATCAAATTCAAAAGAAAGTAAGTGTAGTGAGGAAAAATATCCTAATCTGTTGAGAAGATTTGAAGCCGCCCAATAAAGAAGTTGTTTCTCCTCAGCCAAATACCAACAGAATAACGAAGCCGAGAAATACACCTCTAATGAGTGAATATACTAATGCTCTCAATCTGACTCATCGAACTCCAAAAAATGTTCCTCCTGCTCAAAATCTTCAAAAGGACATGGCAGCAAGTTACAGGGCTTCTCATATGAGTAATACTGGCAAGAAAAAATCGGGGGAATTCCAAAGCAAACCTCCTCTTGATTTGACAAGACAAGCAAGTTCAGGACGACTTTCCGGAACTGGAACCCGATCAAATCAGAATTTAGTCATCGAGAATAAAGTGTTAACGCCTCAAGGCTCCAGCTCTAAAATTGAATATCGAAACTATTTCAATCATGGTATTTGAGATCAGGGAGGATTTGTTTAAAAACAAAAATAGGATCATTTGTCGAAGTATCAAGCCCAAAGGGATCAATTCCAACAGAAAAAGGAAAATCAAAAAGTTTAAATAAAGCCGTAAACTAGACTGTTTTTGATCGTGGAATAACTAACTTTTGTGTTTAGAAAAGCCCAAGAAGTAAACAAGAAGAGAATAATCTCAAGGCTGTTCCCAAAATTTCAAAGAATTCCAATTTGATTTTCAAGAATAGCAAAAGAGCTAAAGAAGATGAGGAATTAAAGCATAAGTTGACTCATTCAAAACACAATAGCAATGGTAATGAAGTGGTTTGAGATATATTAAACTATATTTAGAAAAAGATTACCAAAGGTATCAAGAGGCCGCAGTAAATCAATTCAAGATTTTAAAAGAAAATTCTGCTAGGAAAGAACATAATGGTGAAAATACTCCACAATTTACAAGTAAAGAGCACCCTCATCAACTGGAATATTACACGTAATCTTAACTGAAATTCTCTAAAAAATCTTAAACTTCTCATAGTGGTGGGCATGTGCTAAGAAATACAGCAGCAACAACGACTTTAGCGCCATCAAATGATCAATCGAGAAGAAGTGATAATATCAAGATTGTGACAGGAGATGATTATATGGGAAGTTTTGAACATGATAGTGTTTCCATTCCTTCTTCTTGCAAATCTCATTATATGAATATCGGAGATGAGTCAAGACTCCATCGAACAACATCAAATCACCCAAATTCTACTTTGGACACTGAGTCAGGATTAACAGATAGTTGCGTGGAGCAATTAATGAATAAGAGATTTAGCTACTCTACAAAGGCAAGGCCAAACAAAAGTCCTTTCCCAAACGAGAGTCCGTCTTTGGAAATCAAGACTTCAATAACTCCTCCGACAAAATTAGGAGCCAGTAGAAGTCCAAATGCGAGGGCAAGCCCTGGAATTAGTCCTGCAAATAGTATAAAGATTTACAACAAGATTCTATCAAATCCCCTTCAAAGATCTGTTGAGCCATCAAATAGAGGCCCACCAGCTCAAAATGAAGACAACAAAATTGAAATAATTCAGAGCAACTTGAAAAAACTGCAGCAAGAATATTTAATTTTGGCTGGACAAAAGGAGAGTGAGAATAAGCCAAACGACAATGGAATTGAAACAAGGCATAATATCTATGCTAATCCCCAAGCAGGACCCTCTCAAGAAAGACTCAGTCAAAATAAAGCTTCAGCAAAGCCTTTGAATGATTCTGAGCGTCTCAGCTCATACACAAATTTGTCCAGTTCCAAGGGACAAGGACCTAGCCAAGAAAGTTTGATGAAGTCTTTTAAGTTGAGGCAAAATTTTCTGAATGAGGGAAGCCAAAGCCCATCAAAGGAGAGACCTGTGATTGAGAATATTAATACAGATGATTATCAGCTTGATATGAAATCTCCATCAAATTTGTATGGAAGTATGTCCACTCAAAATAAAAGTAGTGGCGAGATTGCGGTATATAACAGAAACAGTCAATGGCTTTCAGCAAAGCAGAACAAGATTGATGCTCTGAATACTTATCGAAACAGAGAAGAAATGAAGGAATGCACTTTTCGTCCATTTATGCTCACAAAAAGCTTGAGACCAAACACTGTGACAAATCATCAATATCAGAGTGAGAGGAAGAATATGAGAGGTGAGGCAATTTCTGAAAGGGCAAGACCTGCAAGCCAGCTTAAAAGCAATTTAGTAACAATTGAAAGTCCAAGATATAGAGACGAGGAAACTTTGCAACAAATAGAGGTGTCTTCAAAAGATAAAAGAGCAAGCTCAAGTTATAAGCAAATTCACGAAGCTCGAAGGAACCAAAACAGTTTCTTTGATAGCTTTTCTAATAATTCGTTAAATAAAGCTTCCAATTTAAGTGGTTCAAAAAGATAATGGAATGGGAACAACAACAATTTTGGATTTGTACATGAGCTATTATATCTTTCGAAGACTTGTTGTTTTTTTAAATTCATTTTGTGTTAGTCTAGGAAAATTGGAACTTGAATCAATTTATTATCTGTAAAAATAAGATATTTTCTATTTTCTTGGGATTATGAACCTTTTTGCTTATATTTATATATTGTTTTGTTACCCTCTTTGAAAAAAGTCTCTCTCATTTGAGTTTTATGAATCAACGAATTCAGCTAAAAAAATTGTTGAAGGAAGGGACCAATAATATTCACTATTTTTCTGATAAGAATTGAAATAAACTCTGCTCAAATGTGTTTATTATATATTAAACTGGGAGGATTTATAATAAAATAATGGAAAGCCACCCTCAAGGATCTAAATTGAATCCTTGTAAAAACAGGCGAGAAGCAATAATCCGAGCAAAACAAGATGCCAGAGTTGGAGGACCTTGCCTATTTATTGTGAAAGAAAAGTATGATTTCATCAGATTGGGAAAGAATGATGTCCCAATTCTCTCTAAAATCTACCGCACTGAATCAAGTTATATATCCAAAGAGAATGGAGAAACAAAGGTCATTCGTTATGTTGCCATTCAAGATCATTTTCTTGGACATCTTTTTAAAGGAGGAGAAAATGAGCTTCCTCATATTCATGCAACAAAGATTGAACATTTAAAAACAGTGAATGGCAAGCCTATTGATGGCACTGTGGTCAGTCGTCATGAGAGGATGAATAATTGTCAGCTACACTATTATTATTTGGAGCAGGAAATTGAAGAATTAAGTGATGTTGAAGAACCATATGAGCAACCCAGAACCAGTTTAATTCAAGAATGGCGTATAAAAAGAAATAATCTGGAGGATTGGAAAGTTGAGATGACACCTGGGAAAGAAAAGAGAGAAAGTGTTTCTTCCCTTCGAGTCTCGACATGTAAGAAAGGGATAAAATATCACAAAAAAATGAAATAAGTTTTCAGAAGATGGAGTGAGAAAAAAAAGCTGAAAAATTCATTTTCAGTATTGCCTTCACAATTCTGAGAATGAAGGAAAGAGAAGATATAGTTTAATTTCCTTTTGAAAAATTGAATTTTATCTTTCTCAATTTTTCATTTGAATAGAAAAAGTAAACACTATTCAAAGCCTTTTCTTCCGATTTTTTCAATAGAATTACGATTCTTAAACTACTACCTTTATTTTTATAACTTTACTTATCATATTCAATTGATCTCTCGAGGATCACACGAAACAATCTCACAAGGCCTGATTCTATTTTTCTATGACTATAGCGAAAAAAGGTATGTCATCATCGGATGATATTAGAATCTTGGTGGTCGGCTCTATGTAAAAGATTTTTTTTATAATAATAAACTTCTGATCCGATAAGATAAAATCTGTGTGAAATTAAAGAGGTATAAGATTTATTACAATTTAACTAACTCCCCAACCAACAAATTTTCTCACCAATGGAAAAACCTGAACTCTCGAAGACTTCCTATACTCGCTGCAACATGGGAGTCACTCCTTCTTTGCTTAGATTTTGCTTAAATATCATAGGAAAAGAAGGAAAAATGAGAAGGATAATTACCAGACTATCAGTAAGGCTCAGATTCCTTGCCCTATATTAGCCTGGGATTCAAGAGTCAGAAAAATAATTAAATTTTTTTTTCGATTGCCAAATCAAAAAAGTTATTTTGGTATAAAGATTATGAAGTCAGCACAAGAAAAGAGAGATTTTATCGACTTTAGCAAGACTGAAGAAGGTAAAAAGATCTTTGAAAAGAACAAAGAATTCTGGACAAATGGAAACTTTTTGGAACATATTAAAACTTTGAAAAATCCTCAAGATATTGAAATGGCTCAAATCATGAGAAAATATCAGTCAAGCTTCATGTGGATACAGTATGATTCGTCTAAGTTGTTTTCATTAACATTGATTAGCAAAGAAGTTGATAGTCTTAAAGCCTTTCAAATAAGACATACGTAAAAAATAATTTGCTTGAATCATTAGCTCATCTTTTCAAAAGTCCAACTGTGAAACCCACAGACTTACCTAAAGAAATCGACTTGACTGAAGGCTACCTGTGGCTTGAAGTGATTGTCCCCAATAGCTTCCCTCAAGAAGCAGCCAGCTTTGTGATCTTAAATCATAGTGTTGAAAAGGATCTCAAGAGACTTGTGGATAAAGAGCTCTTTGATTATCACATAGAATGCCGCAGCATTTTAAAGACTCTGAAATATATGGATAATAACCTTGACAAACTTTTTGAAAAAGCCTTAGTTATAAAATCTCAACCTGCTCCAGTTGAGAAGAAACAACCTTCCCCTAACAAAGGACCTCTTGTCGTCAAGATGAAGGAGACAAGAGAAAGAGAAGAGAAGGAGAAACAAAAAGAGAAAGAAAGAGAAATAGAAAGACTTAAAGAGCAAGAGAAACCTAAAGAAAAGGCTCCAGTGTTAGTACAAGGTTCTTGGACTCAGGACGAGCAAAAGAAGCTTGAACAAGCTATTGTAGAATTCAAGGACATTAAAGATGCTAAAGAAAAATGGACCAAAATTGCCGAAAGAGTTGGCAAAACTATGAGTAAAACCAAGTGAATGAAACAAGCGAATAATAAAATAGGTGAATGTGTCCAGAGATTCAAAGACTGTAGAAAAGCTGCTGAGGAACAAAAGAATAACCCACCCGAAGAGCAAAAGATTAGTGATAGCAAAAATAACACTAAACCTACAGAAGAAGAGGAAGAGAATGATGAAGAAGAAGAGGAGGGTTCAGATGAAGAAGACAGCGAAGGAGAGCTGTCAGATGAGAATAATGAAGAGCAAAAAGCCAATAGAAGAATTAGAGATCAACAAGAATACGACTCTACTCTTGAATCCGTCGTCCTCGCTAAAAGTATGGGAAGCTTTGATTGAGATTTCTAAGATTCCAAATTAGGTATGAGGTTAGAAAATGTGTCTGTTGGTCATTTGATCTCAATCCAAGTGCAAGTTTCATGTAAAGATTGCAAATGTATTCACGAAGCAGAAGCTCAAAAGGAGGCTGATTCTGAATATTTGATCAACAACGATAAATGCCCAAGATGCGGTTCAAAATCCAGACTTGTTGCAAAGCAAGGTATAAAAAAAGATAATAAGAAATAAAGTTCTAAATCTGAATAGAAATCTTCCATGATAATTCGAATGCAGTTTGTTTAATGGGATCCTTTACTTGGGATGTGAGAGATATTCATTTTTGTGAATTTGATTTGACTTGTGCCTTTTGTGATACAGCCAATAGAACCAAAAAAATTATCGCTGGACAACCTGTTTATGTAAGTCTTATATATGGGGGTTTTCATTAACTCTTATTGGGGTAGATGGAATGTAAAGGATGTTTTAAGAAGATGACATTTAGTTACATGGCTTTAACTCTTTCTGTAATGAATTTAAATCAAGTTGAAGATGAAGAAGGAGGAAATGGTCCTAGTGTCAATGATATTATGAAGAAGATTTTCGCTAAAAAGAATAAATTTGAGTTCAAAGTTGGTCTTCCTTTACCAAATAACGGAGCTTGCAAGCATTGTAAAGGATCCAATAGATATTTCAGGTTCCCTTGCTGTGGTAAAGCCTTTGCTTGCGATGAATGCCATAATACTGTTGAAAGAGGGCATGAAATGATTGTAATAGAAAAATTTCAAATGATAGAAAATTAATTTCCAATTAGCTTGCAAAGAATATGATTTGTGGGTGGTGTTCATCTGAACAGCCAGTTGATGATATTTGTAAAAGATGTGCCAAAGCAACGAGAAAGATAGTTCGTAAGAGATTAAACAAGAAGGTCTGTGGTTTAATATTAAAATAGGCAAAACAGCATATTGGGAAGGAGGAAAAGGAACAAGAAATGTCGCTGCTATGAGTAGGAAAGACCCGCATAAATTTAAAGGAATAGGAAAGACTGTCTCTACAAAGCAGAGAAATAAAACTGAAAAGAAATCGAAAAACTAATCTATTTATTTAGTTTTGTGTTTTACTCCTTGAAAGAATACTGACGATGGTGTATTATAACTTTGCATACATAAGTAAAGTAGTAAATCTTCTAATATACTAAAAATCTGTCTGTAAATCTGTATATTACATTAGGATTTTTTTTTCACTTTCTTTTCAAAGATGTAAAGTTCTAAAAAAGAAATTTCAAGTTTTTTTCAGGGATGGGAATTTTTTTCTAGAGATGGAAGGAAAATTTAATCCGGAGAAAGTTTGATATTTCCTCAGAGTTCTTTGTTTTTTTTTGAAGTCCGAATTGATATGAAGAGCCTTTGGAATGGAAGTTTTGTGATTTTCGGACTCTTTGGATCAGAAAATAATTTGACCCAAAGTTTTGTTTGGAAAGAAAAAAATTCATCCACGATACAGATGAAATTTGAAAGGAGGGATGAGATTTTCTAGATTCTTAAGAGCTAAAAGTAAGATTTATGCAAGAAATTTACTGTTAAGTATTTCAAAAGAATAAGTATTATGCAAATTATTAATACTCGTTTTAATTTGGATATTTATACTGAACAAGCAGCAAAGAATTCCATGGAAATAATCCAGAGAGAACAAGGTAGTCTTTCTTTGTCAACTCTGCCTGACACATTCTAGAAGCCAAATCAGAAGAGTGGGCCTATGTCAGCCAAACTCGAGCTAGAGCAAGTTCTGGCAACCTCCATGAATTTGAAAATATTGATTATTGTTCTGGAAGTAACGAAGAAGAAATCGCTGATGAGCACAAAGGTTTACCTTGAGATTAGCTGTTTGAAGTAACTTTTTAGTGCCACCGAGCTTTCCGATTCAGATAAATCGAAATCCGAGTCTGACAAGGGAAGAAACCTGTCTCGAGAAGTTAAAGGATATTGGGTCAATATTTAATTTGGAGCGCGTCTAAATTTTGCTGTAGGACAAATTTAAGATATAATTTGGAATCTTTCCAGCAGAATTTTTTCGGAATCGAGACTAATGAAGAAATAGCCCCTGTACTTTTAGGAAAGCAATATCACAAAGAGAGGCTTGAGCAGTTAAAGAAGGATTTTTCAAAGATTATATGGTTTACATATCGGAAAAATTTTCCAAAATTGAACTACTACAAAGCATCTTCTGTTGAATCCCATATCAGCGATACAGGCTGGGGCTGCATGATCAGAGTGTGTCAAATGTTGTTTGCAGAATGTTTAAAGAAATCAATCCTGGATGATAATTCACCTCATGAATTGTCAAGAAATGAATCTATGAATAGCTATGGAGTGATTAAAGAAGATACTTATTTGAGGGCCAAGAAGGAGATGCAAAAAGAGGATTACAAGAACTATTTGAATTTTAAAATCGTTTCTTGGTTCCTGGACTCACAAGTTAATCCAAAAATTTCTCCCTATTCAATACAGAATATTTCAAATCATATTTCAGATAATTACGAAAAACAACCAGGAGTCTGGTTGAAACCTTCCGTGGTTTTATTAGCTTTAAAGAAGATTCATGAGGAATACAATGACCAAACGACTCCAGATATGAATATGGAAATCTTTATTGATGGAACAATATTTATAAGTCAGATATTGAAATCAGCTTTAAGGAGACCCAAAAAGTCAAGAAGGAAACAGTCAACTGGACATTTTGAACGAGAGTTCGAAGTGATTGAGGAGTGCTCGACTCCAGAAAAATCTACATTGTCTAATCTGGCTATGAAACATCATAACGTTCAGAAAAGCAGTGAATCGGTGGGAGAATTTACTTTTGATTCCTTCATGTTCGAAGATTCAAATGAAACTGATAAACTTCTCAACCAAAAATGGAATAATTCAGTCACAATCACAGTCTTGGCTAAAATCGGTCTTGATGAACCTAATCCAGAATACTGGCCTTTTCTCCAAGATTTACTTTCTTACCCTGAATTCATCGGGATGATTGGTAACGGGAATTTTCATTTAATCATATTCTTATAATTTTCAAAGGAGGAAGACCAGGATTCGCTTATTATATTGTTGGATGTGTAGGAGATAATCTAATATACCTAGATCCTCATTTTGTTCAAGAGTCAATTGAAACAAAAGAAGAATTGAGAGAAAAGATGGATACATATTTTTGCAATCAGATAAAGTATATGAAATGGAATAAGTTGGATACATCGGTGGCATTGAGTTTCTTTATAAAAAATGAGATTCAGTTCAAAGTGTTTCTAGAGAGAATTAAGGATTCTTGTCAGAAAAATGAATCATTTTTCGGATTAGAATTCTGTCATCCTCAAGATTCGCCGCTCGAATTGGAAAGCTTTACACAGGAAGATGATGATGAATTTGAGATGATTTCAATAAAATAGAGGTACCATACAAAAAGATAGCATAAATATTTTTACAATATTTTGATATGTATATATATTACATACAGTCTTTGGCTGAGGGTATTCAAAAATGGCAATCATTATAATGAGTATTTAACAGGTATTAATTGTTTATTGCTCCATTTTTGACAAGTTTTCAATTTCGGTTGCGACCAATGTTTTTATTTCCTGCATATCTGATTGATTATTGCTCACTTTTTTCAAGGCATTATTTAACCAAATATTCAACAAAACTATCGCCTTGACTTCCATCTTTTTAATCGTTCCGCTGCAATGTAATTGTCTTATCTTGACGCCTCTGTTTTTAACTTGGGTGATAAATGTCAAAGAATTTGCCAATATTGATATATAATCTCTTGCAACTCTTATGATTGCCATCTTTATTGCTGCATTATAATATTTGACTAATGTGGGAAAATGTAAGAAATTTAGAAAGAAGAACAAAGAAACCTTGAATAGAAAGAACTGTTTTTGCGGCTCCTAAATCTCCATAATTCGTATTGACAGAATCTTTAATAGCCTGAGGTTAAGTTAGGAACAAGAGGAACCTTTCGTTTTACATTTAAGAGATCATATGAGGAAATATCATTGATTGATTCTTCATTTGAAGTTTCGATTTCAACAAGGATATAACGATTCTTAAATCTGACCATTGTTCACAAGATTAGATATTCACACCTGAGTCTTATTAAAATTATGCTATCTTAATTCACAAAAATTTTAAATGATCCGACAAAGGGATTTTGATTTTTCTCAACTCAGTGAAGAAAATCTGCTAAACGAAAAGTTGAAATCTCAATGATTTTTGAGGAATAAATCTTCTTTTGATCAAGAAGCAGAAAAAATTTTTGGTTGATTTTTTTTTTGAAAAAAATTATTTTTCGATATTTTTTAACTTCAAAAATATTTTGAAAAATTTTCAGAAAAATCTGAGACAATGATTTCTTTGATATATGGAGCAGGAGGTTTATTTGGCAATTGGTCACATCAAGTGTCAGCAAGAGATTTTATTTTTCCTTTTTTTCTTACCGTTTATTGAAATTTTTCCCATTTGAGAATTCATCCAAGATCCATCAAGGATTGAAAAAGTCGGCCAGAGAGACTGTCTATATTTTTGTTTGAAAAACATCAACCACCCCTTTTATCTCAAGAAGCAGTCTTCTGGGATTTCTATCTTCCTCAAACAAAGCAATCAAAGATGAGAATGACAAGAAAATTTATTGAAAGGGACATGAAGATTGAAGTTGATAAATTTAGTTGGATTTTCATAGAGAGAATAATTTGATTATAAGATATTTATTAGGACCGAAATAGGTGACAAGGACGGAATTATGATTCGTAAAAGCTGATGCAAAAGATTAAATGGACATAGACAAAGTGCGAAGCAATTTCTGGAATTAATTTGAATTAAATCATAGTTTAAATTTCATCATCACAATATTATGAAGTATACATTTCAATGATGCTTCTTCTAAACTTGTTATTAGAAACTCCCGTTCAGCTACAGCCTTCCCCCGCTTTCAAATGAGAGCCAGGACTTTATCTGAAAAGGACTTGGTAGAATTGACCGGCTCTCCAATGAAAACCAAAAAGTATAATTTTCCACCAAAACCTAAGATCATTTTTTTACCTTTAGACCATCAAAAAGATCCAGCCCAGTTGCTGCTACAACGACTTTAAAATTTTACAATATCTCTGGACCTGACTTTTCGAAGAGCAAAGGCTCGCCTCAACCTTTTAACCCTCGAAAAACAATGGGACTACCTTATTCCCGAAAACTTTCATCACCACGGACAGAAGATCTCAGCTTTGAGAGGAAACTGTCAAGAAAAGGGAGTTATAACGACTTATTTTCTTCCAAAGACTCTGTGCCACCCTCTCTTACAACAACTCGATATATGGAAAGAAGAATGTCTGACCGATCAATATCTTCTCAAATGTAAAAATTCAGAAGGGGATGGTACATTTTTACAAACAAATATTAGACTTGAATTTGATGAACCAAGAAGTCGAGCATGTAGTATAAAAAGTCAAATTCCGAAAAAGGTGCCTGTACCTGAAACAAATCAAGTAAGTGAAGAAAAATAAGCAGAGAGATATCATAAATCTTTTAGTATACGAAAATTTTGAACCCTTCAGATCAGTCAAATATGAAGCTCAAATGTCTTGGCTTTTTAGCAAACAAATCCGAATCTGTCATCGCATTTTTAGAGAATATGTAGAGAGAAAAATGTTTCCCGAAGTGAATAAATTTTTAGGGGAATATCTGAAAGAGAAAATGGTGTCATCAGAGAAACTATTGCTCAAACGCAGATGTCACAAACCTCAAGGCCAAAAATAAGAACAAAAACTCCCTTACTGACCCAGCGATCATCAATTTCAAATTACAATAATAACCAAACTGAGATGCAAGGGTTTCAGATTTTTAGGAAAAGAGCAAGTACTGGAACAATATATTCTGCAGAAAAACAGATTCCAGAGCAACCTCAATCTCCCCCAATCGGATTAGTAGCAGCCAGATGCTTGAGTTATAATAAACTAAAATACCCAATAAAGCCTGTACATAAAAGTGACGTGATTGCATCTCGAATAGCAAAAATTACAGCCTGTAATGTTCGACAGCTTGTCACTTACAAAGGTACGAAATTTGTCTAATGTGAAAGAAAGCTTTATCCTTTTTTTTTTCTGTCTCTTTAACAGACATTATTTATTGATTTGTAAAACAATTTTCCTTTCTGATCTATGGTTTGTAACCATCAGACATACTGTCTTGAATTTTTATAAGAGCTCTTTTAAAGCCGGAGTATTTCATACAATTGCAGTGAATGAATGATAATATTATAATAATTATTACTAAAATTCGATTTCAACAACACTCTCATGGAATCTAATATCTCTCCTTTACTTGTCGAATTTCGCAAACTTTTAACTGAGAATAAACTTGACGCTTATGTCGTTCCCAGGACTGATCCTCATAATGTTTGTATTTTTGTTATCAAGTTAACAAAGATTTAGAGTGAAATTTTGCCATCATGTGATGAAAGACTCAAATTCATCTCTTCCTTCAGCGGATCCAATGGTATTGCCGTCATTTCAAAGGATGAAGCCTTGATGTGGACTGACTCTCGTTATTATCTTCAAGTATAAAAGAGGAGACATGAGATACATTGATAAATCTTTCAAGGCCCCTAAGGAATTGCAAGCAGGGTGGAAAATGATGAAGATGGCAAAAGAGGAGATCCAATGGCCACAATGGCTTGCTAAGAATGTCCCTCAAGGAGGCAGGGTCGGAATCAACCCATTTTTAATGAATTCTGGTATTGATATAATTGCGCTCAAAATGCAAATTGTATAGATGGTTTTACTAGACATGAGAAAAGCCTCAAGGATAAAGGTATCGAATTGGTCCCCTTGGTGAAAGATTTGGTTGAAGAACTCTGGAAAGAGAGACCCGCTATTTCTAAAGATCCCGTAATTTTTCTTGAAAGGAGAAACCTAATTTAAAAGGTCTTTATCTTGGAAACAAAGTATTCGGGCAAGCCTGCTTCTGAAAAGCTTACTGAAATTGGAGAAAAACTTCAAGCTCTCAATGCTACTAGCTACATTGTCACTAATCTTGAAGAAATTGCCTGTAAATGATTTTTGTTCATGAGTATAAAATTATTTTTAGGGGTATTAAATTGTAGAGGATCTGATTGTGAAAGCACTCCTTATTTCACATCATATCTTATCTTGAATTACCAAAGCGGTTCTTCTGCTCCTACAGGAAGCCTTTATATCCTGAGAGAAAAGGTTCCTGCTGAAGTTGAGGAATACTTAAAGACTTTGAACATCACCATCAAAGGTTATGATCAAGTTTTGGGTGACGTTGCTGCTCTCGAAGGTGCTGTGTATATCGATAAATCAATCGCTAATCATGCTTTGTGCAATGCTTTGAAAGATAAAAAGAGCTCCGTCACATCTAAGCCCAATATTATTGATAAGTTGAAGGCTGTCAAGAACCCCATTGAAATCCAAGGTTTCACTGATTGCCATGTGAGAGATGGTGCTGCTGTCGTAAGAAATCTTTTGAGTTCTAATATTTTATGATTTCCATTTAGACCACTTATTTTGCTTGGCTTGAAAGAGCATTAACTTTGGAGCAAAGAAAGGATTTGGATGAATATAACGCCACATTGAAGCTTAACCAATTACGTTACGAGAAGCAATTGAATAAGGGTTTGTCTTTTCCTGCTATTTCTTCTATTGGACCTAACGCCGCTATCGTCCATTACAATCCCAAAGAAGGCTCTGCTGCCAGATTAAATCTCGATCAAATTTACTTGTTGGATTCTGGTGGTCAATATCTGGATGGAACAACTGATGTGACCAGAACAACTCATTTCGGTACTCCTTCAGCCGAAGAAAAGGATGCCTATACCAGAGTTTTATTGGGAAATTTGGACGTTGAAAGAGTTGTTATCCCAAATGATGGAAGTCATGGTGGAGCTGATATCGATGTTTTGGCCAGAAGACATTTATGGGATGCTGGATTGGATTATGGTCACGGTACTGGTCATGGTGTTGGCCATTTCTTGAATGTCCATGAAGGTCCTCATGGTATCAGTAAATACAGAACTGTTGCTTTTGAAGAAGGCATGATCGTTACCAATGGTAGGAATTTTTCTTTTGAGAGTTTCGTTAACCAGTTGATTTTAGAGCCAGGATATTATAAAGAAGGAGGATTTGGTATCAGAATTGAAAACATTTTGGTTGTAGAAAAGAGAGGAGATGGAAAATTCCTTGGATTTAGAAATATCACTATGGTGCCATATGAAAGAAAGCTTATCAATTTGGATCTTCTTTCTGATGCTGATATCGAATACATCGATAGATATCACAAAAGAGTAAGATTTGTGTTAAAAAACTTTTAATCTAATAAATATAGGTTTATGATACTCTTTCACATCTTTATCAAGAGACTCATGATAATATTTCACTTAATTATCTTTCAGGAAAATGCGCTCCTCTTCGTGCTTAACAAATTATACTTTTACCTACCTCTCTATATAAATATTCATAAATTATTTACTAAAAAAACGAAAAATAATTCAACAGAACTAAAGAGAAATTTAAATAAATCCATTCTGATATTTTAGGTAATCCTTAAATATACTTTTATCAAATGACAACTGCACACAGACCAACTTTCCATGCTGCTGTTGGTAAGTTTCTATGATCCAAAAAACGATTAAACCCATCCCAGGCGGTTCTGAACAAGGAGGAAATAGATCTTATGTTCCTTCAAGACAGTTTTCTGCCAGAGATCTTCCTGGACAAACTTCAATGAAGTCAAGACCACAAGGCGCTGTTCAAGGAAAGGATTTTAGAGCTGAATTGCTTGAGAGAGAATCCAAGCTCCAACCAAATAAAGATTCATCAATAAAAAGAGCTGCTTTGGTCGATATAGATGATGATGCTACAAGTAAAAGCATAATTGAGAATAATAATTGATTGATTAGGTCTTGAACCATCTTTAACCAAGAAAATTAAAGGACCAGGCGATGGAGCTACTTATGAAGAAGAGCAAAAAGAAGAGAAAGTTGCTTATCAAAATCCATTCCCTCAGGATGCGGATGATGAAGATTTCTTAAAGTCATCAGAAGATGAAAAATCAGAAAAGGAAGATGAGGAAGAGGAAGAAAGTGATGATGAGAGCGATGATGAAAAGCTTTTTGAAGAATATGAGAGAATAAAGAGAGAAAGAGAAGAAGAACAAAAGAGAAAAGTAAAATTTTTTGTGGCATGGATTTTTCTAAAAACCAAAATTATAGAATCGAGAAGAGGAAGAAAATTTACAAGAAGAAAGAGATGAAGAACTCATGAAAGGCAATCCTTTATTGGATGGATCTTCTTATTCTTTGGAAAAGAAGTAAGATTATTGAAATAGAGAATAAGAGAGTTTAATGTGATAATTTAGGTGGTACGAAGACACTGTTTTCAAAAATCAAGCCAAAACTGAGCCAAAGGAAAAACAAAGATTTATTAACGATACTGTTAGAAGCGACTTCCATAGAAAGTTTTTAAGCAAATATATTTACACTTAAATTTGTATGTACTTTTTTGTTTATTTGTGTGTTTTACTGTCATGTCAAATTTTTTGATATTTGAAAGCAAAGCAAAAAAACTCTATTTGAATTGCTCAATATAATGAAATTTTTTCTCAATGTAAGTGAGGGATGGAATGAATTTTTGGGAAATTATTTATTACTATTATGTATATATATCAAGTGATACTTTTTTAAAAAACAAATAATTAAATTTGAATTCTTCCTCTTTTAGCATCTGAAATGGACTTCAAAGTCTATGCGGAGGGGAAATTAATGAAGCGATTTTTTAGATAAATATACTGGAACTTCAAGAGGAGTACTATCAGTGGCTCTTTCTTTAAGACTGTCAGTGATTTCATAATAATAACCCAAAATTAAACTTGAAAGGGGATAAGTTATTTTTCTTTGGGGGAAAAAAATACCTTTCATCTTCGAAAGCAACCATATCAAAGACAAGTTGAGTCAAGAAATGAGTGTCAATTTGCAATTGCTGGAATCCATGTCTATCAAATCTCTTTCTTCTCGACTTCTCCAATATTGACTAGGGATGTAAGTAAACAAATTGTTTTATCAAGAAAATTATACCTTGTGTAAACATTTGACGATGGTGAGAATAGCGGTACTTCTATTGATATCACCTTTTTCAAACATATGAGCTTTTCTAGCAAGCATTTTATCCATATCTGTATTGAAAGATTTGGTTGCCAAGAAACTGTCCTTCTTCAACAAACTTCTCTTGGTATCAGGGAACATAAGAGACATTTCATTAAACATCTTTTTCAATAAAAGACTGAGTTGTTCAGCTTCCTATCATAGAGAGAGATTAGGATGATAATAACAGGCTTTCTTTGTACAGGAGCGATATCTTTTGGTTCCGGTCCACCGAGCCAATAGTTTTGATTCATATAAGCATCAAGAGATTTTTGGATCTTTTCATAATAGAATTCTTGATAATTATGGTAACATTTCTATGAGATGGCTAAGGTAACTTCAAATCTCAAAATTTACCCAAGTGTCATTTTTGAGATCTTTTTTGATATTTTCTTTTTCTTCTCTTTCAAGAACTTGTTTAAGTGATTGCTATTTTTGGTTAAGAAATTGAACAATCTCAATTATATTATTACATAGTTGGTTCTAGTTTCAGGATCGATACTGCTGTAAGTTTCTTGGAACAAATCAAAGAGAGCAGAGAAGGATTTATCCAAATATTTGTTTTGCATAACATTGATGATTTCAATCAAGAGAAGGAGGAAGGCAGAAGATTCAGGGACTTGGTTAAGAGCAGTCAAGAGAGAAATATACTCTTGACTGTGATCACTACTTTCACTTCTTTGGAGGATTTGGACGTTAGTTTGCTTGAGGAATTCTTGTGAATATTTGGAAGAGCGAGTCAAGAATAATTTGATGACATTTCTGATAAATTCAGCATATTGTCCTTGCAATAAAGACATGAACATCAAATGACTCTTTAAGAAAGTAGCAGTTGACGAAATAAATGTCTAAGCAGGGGTGAGGTTTGAATTGAAAAAGAATGAGAACCTTGAGTTCAACGAGAGTGTTACAAAGGAAGACGTAGAATTTGTTTTTGAAGGTAGAGAGAAGACCATAGATTTCTCTCTTGATATTCTCCAAGTCATTTTCATCATCAAAGTCTGGGAATTCCAAAGCCTTGGATTTAAGCTCTTTCAAAAGACCAATGAGTCTGTTCTTCAAGTCAGTGAAACTGTTCATGACTTGACCTCTGATGATTAATTCAATATTCTCAGTGAACTTATCAAGGATTGATCTCTTTAATTCTCTGCTTTGTTTTAAGTTCAATAACTCCAATAAGCTTTTATGAAGTCTCTTGAGACATTCATTGACTTCGTAATTGGAAACTTTTTTCTGAGTAAGTTTTTCACTAACTTTGGTGATGATTAAAATATAAATTTCTTCAATAAAAGCATCGATTTTTTCAAGGATGACAGGTTGAGCTTGAATTTTTTCCAAAATTTTGTGAAGATCTTCAGTCAAGAAAGTAACCTCATCCTTAATATCTCCGATAACTGATTCACCAAACTTGTCCATAAGTCTGATGTATGATCCATTTCTTAGAAATATCAGAAAAAATTGAAATTTTGATGATTATACATTTTTTCAGTGTCATTAAAGAGGTCTCTTTCAAGACCAAGCTTGAATCTTTCAAAATCTTTCAGAATAATATTGTAGTCACAATTTCTGAAATAATTTTCAGTTTCCTGTGGATCATGTCAAAACGATTTTTCAAACTAAAATACCTCAGCTTCAGTATTGTAAAAGTTTTCTGAAGAGTAATCTGGGCTATCAAATAATTCTTTGATTTTTCTCTTGATACGATCCTTGACCCTAAACTATTGTAAGCTGAGAATCTTCATGAATAATTACAAAGTTAAATGATTTTTCATAGCAAGGCCTTCATCTTTAGCAACGACAACCAGCTTCTTGGTGACTTTTCTCAAATTTGACTCAGACAACTATTCCATATCATCAGAAAGATTGAACTATTCGAAAATATACAGAGGAAGAATTTTGGAGATTCCAGAGAATATTGCTGATATCATTAATATTTCCGATAGAGTCGTTGTAAATAGGTTTGATGAGAGGCTGTTGAAATATAAGATATCATTCCAAATACACTGGATTACTTCGTTTTGGAATCTAAGGAGCTCTCGGCCACAGACGGAATAATGATCGATGGTTTGGACAAAGATTTCATCAAAATTGACATTTGAAAGGATAGTTTTGGGAGTGACAATTTTCTTATACTCGAGTAAATCGTATTTTGAGACTTTGGGGAGTTCACAAAGGATTCGAAGCTGGAAGCTTAATTTAACGATCAGTGAGAAATTATTACTCTTTGCAAGTCGCGGTTGATGGTATCAAGTTTTTGAATTTCGTTCCTTTTGACTTTCAAATTGTCATCGATTTTAAGAGCAGAGTCATTAATTTTATTGATGGATTCTTCCAAGGTTTTAAGTTTTTCATCAACTTTTTCGATATCATCTTTCATCTTTTTTTGCTTAATTTAAAGAAGGAAGTCCAAGGTACTTTTTTGACAGTGTCGATTGAAGTGATGAATTTGCTGTAGTTTTCAAAGACCATAGATTGAATATCTTGATCATAACTTCTAATATCTGCTAAAATTAGAAGAAATAACAAAAGAATGCGGTCACCAATTTGAAGTTCGTTGCACTTATTGACCAATTGAGGGACATTATTGTTTGCGAGAATTTGACCTAATGACTTTTCAGGGTCAAAATAGGGAGAATCCATATTGAGTTTGTCGCGGTCATCAATCATATTGAGATATTGAGAAATTTTATTTGATTTTTTTTTTAAATAAAAAAACTATTTAGGATATTTCTTAAAGTTATCATCATGTAAATAATTCCTGAGAGGATCCTATTAGCCGCCTTCATCTTGAAGACAGAGGATGAAATTATTTTTTGGCAAAAAGAGGAGATGTGAAACGACACAAAATATAAATAAAAATATAATGGCAAAAAAAAAGATGAACTAGCGAACACGCCATGGGAAAAATACTATGAACGTGTTTTAAATAGTGGAGAAATAAATTTTTTACGAGTCAAATTGACTATATCAACAGATGAACAATGAATAAATGTTTTGTTTTATATTAAAGATGAGAGTGAAAGAAGAAGAAAATGTTAGGAGAAGCATGTACTGGGTTGAGGTGACTAGCAAGAAAGGTTTCCGAACTTTTTAGCCTTTGAAACAGCAGAACAAAAACGCGATCTTCTTGCGGAATCGACTTCTTATATGCTCTCTTAACAATTGTCTCATTTCAAGGTTATTAGTTCCAATCACGCATCTTCTCAAAACATTAAAACTATACTCACAATTGTCGAGTAAAAACTCAACAACTGCCTTATGATTCCATTTTACTGCAGCTTCCAATGGAGATTCTGTAGTATTTTCTGTTGGGACAACCTAGAGATAGATTTATTGAGATTTAGAAATTGAAATTTGAAATACAGTGGATGTGAGGGTATGGTTGGCTTTTTTTGAGACAAGAAGTTTGATAACTTCTAAATTTCCATTTTTAGCTGCAATGTACATCGGTGTATGACCAAATGAGTTTTTTTTGTTTAGTAAATGTGAAGGATCAATAGTCTCAAGCATAAATCTAGTGGAGGTGAGAGAAGTGTTAATCTGGATCTATTTACTTTTTAGGATCATCGTCAATAATTTTTTGCATTAATTGAATATGCTCGAATGATCCGATGGTTGCACATTCGCAAAATGCTTGGACTCTTCGAATTAGATCAAAAGCATCTCTTGCAAAATCCTGAGCCTAAAAAAGTTGTTATATAAAAATATTTCAAAAGAATTACAGCAAGATCTCTCTTTTTTTGGGAGTTTGAGTTATTCCAGGTTCTGAGATTATAGTTATTAATTTCATTCAAGACCCCTTGCTTCAAGAACATTTAGATATAATGAATCATTATTAAGGTAAAATACTGCATTATCAAGAGCTTTGACTTCTTCTCTATTCCATTGCATGAGTGATCTGAAGAGGAGACTAACTTTGCCCCATCGTTTTTTGCTGGTTGACATTCTTGAAAAAAATTATTCTAGAGATGCAAAAAGTATTCAGAATTACTCATCAGTCATGGAGTCAATTTTTCTAATTTTGGGTATTTGAATGGAGAGATCCATGATTTCATCATTTTCTTGTTTTTGCTGATTCACGGAAGTGTCTAAATCTATTTCTCCTTTGCGAGTATTTGTGACAAAAACTTTGGTTGTATTAACGTATGAAGTATTTTGGTTGAGAAAAACGCCACTATCATCTCTTCTTTCGGTTGTAGTCAAGACGAAATCTGTATTTTTACGGTGAATTTTACTGAAGGATTCATTTGTTTCTTTTTGCTCCTCTTCAGTTATAGTTTGTTCTTTAAGAGTAAATTTCGGCCCTTCGATAACATTCGGAGAACTGCGACGACGCATTACGGTTTTGACTGGAGAGCCAGTTTCATTCAATACGAGAGAACTCTCTCCTTCGAGAGTTCCTTCAATATTCGCACGAGACTTTATTTCACTTTGTCCTCCATAGCTAGAGATGAAATCTCTCTCTCTATCTTGGATACTTCCTCCATAACTAAGAAAGGGAGTTTGTGAACGAGAATTGGCTCTTGTACGCTGAAGGTGAAAATCAGAATCCATTCCATGAGTTGGAGGTTTCAAAGAGTGCATGATGGGACTATGATTATTGTTGTTATTATTATAATTTGCATGGAGATCTCGTTTGAAGATGGCTGGTGAGGCTGATAATCCCAAACTTTGCTGGACTTTTTGCATGAAAGCAGAATTGGTATGGATAGGGCTAGAAGAGCCTCCTTCGGTTTCTAATGGATCTTTTACAACTATCATTGAAAGACTGACTGTTTAGGAAACTTAATTTGTCTTTAAAAATCCTTAGTTATTAATGCTTTCATAAATATTTAATAAACAAATTTCTGTGATTTTTTCCAAATAATAGGAGCAAGTTATCTATCTATCCTACAAATTCAACAAAACAAACAGATTTGATGAGAAAATTGGGTGAGCTGGAATTATTAGATCAATCCTGGATGAGAGGGAACTGGCAAAAAATAGGAAAACTTTTTTCTATCCTTGTCTGTTTCTAATCAGAATGAGAGAGAGTAACTGAGGTGCATGAAAGATAATGATGAAAAAGAGAAAGAAGCCAGAAAAATATTTTGAAAGAGGGCTGAGAAAATCTTAATATTACTTAAAAGATTGCAAAACTTGAGTTTAATACAATTAAAAAGTTTGGATTCATCCATACTGGTTCGAGAGCAGGATTGGGGAGATGTCCAATAAATTGAAGCAGATAATCGAGAGATAGAGATTTGTTCTCAAAGTTATGAACAATATTGATTTGCAGCCGGAGAGAGCATTTAAAGAATCGATTTATTTATGGTATCAGTTGAAAGGGGTAAAAATCAGAAGATAAACCCAAAATACCCTGTTCTAAACTGCGTTTAATTTTTTTTGAATTGATTTATAATGGCATCAGAGAAGCACAAGAGACTTGATAATGACGAGAGTTTTTTGAGTTTTTAAATTATAAAGACGAGATAAGAAAACGTCTGACAATGATTTTGTAATTCACTGAAAAATAGCATTAGATTTTCGAGGTAATTAAAAATTAAGAATCGAGGCTTTCAGTGTAAATTTTCACAGTAAATAAAAAACCCATTGTCAATGCAGCAAATAACTTCACTTGGGGTTAGCATCCAGTCTTCACCAAAGTCCAATCTCCAAAGAGCAAAAAGAGACCAAACATCTAATTTATTGCTTTTGCTTCAAAGTGGGATGCCATCAAATCAATCAATAAGTAGTCCTGTGGCGAGTTTCACGCAGATGAAGGCAATTTTTTCGAATCAAGGCTCATCAAATGAAAAGAGATATAAAAAGAATCATTCTACAAAATTGTAAGCTTGAGTTTCTTGCAAATGTTTACCGTTTTAGTTTGCCAAGCGTTATTTCTCCATCAGTGACGTAAAAATCTCTTGTTAAACATCAAGTAAAAAATAAAAGGAACCGGAATAGTGGACCACGCGATTTGAGTATCAGTAGAGACAATGAAGATGGTCCTAAAGCTAGCACGAAGAGAATAGTTTTAAACCAAAGTGCAAACCTAAATGTAAATCTCAAACAAAAAAGCTTCGGACCTGAGCAATACTCAATTTTGACTGCAAGCACCAATTATAATTCAGCAAAGACCCCAAAAGTCGAAAAAAGTAAAGATGTGAGCAATGAAAATCCTGTAAACCGAAACTCTATGATCCCCTTTTTACATTAGCAGTTTAGAATATTGAAATATTCACGCAGACTTGCAAAGTTATCTGAAGCAGATTTGAGCAACGATCCTTCAGTTCAAAAGGCTCAATTGTGTCAAAAAATTCTATTATTATTGAGCACGTAAGCCTTGAGTTTTGTTGGAAATAAGGGAATAAAAATTTCAAAAGAGAGGATGGAAAATATCAAGAAGAAATTCGAGTATTAGTTGAAGAAATTGAGAAATCTATCTATTGTCAATCTGATCGACTAATTGAAAGAATCAACAAACTCTCATCAACAAGTATTAAAGCATTTTTTTTGGGAATAGAGAATAGACCACATTAAATTAGTTATCCCCCAAACAGAAGTGACATCAATCCCTTATTTTGAGATGACAAAAAATCTGGTGAGTTGCTTTGAAGCAGAGAGACAAATGTATGGAGAGCAAATTGCCGAGAGGGATGATCAAATTGATAAATTACAGCAAGAAAAATTGGAGCTTGGCATTGAAGTTGAAAAATTGCAGGCAGAGAAAGATGAGATAATTGCAGAAAGAGATAGAAACCTCGAAAATAATCTGGCTGAATTAAATCACACAGTAAGACGGAGACCTTTGTCGACCTTAATTTTCAAAAAAAGGTGTCGAAGATTCAACAGGAAAGAGATGCAATTTATCGGGAATTTATGAGTGTGAAAACTAATCTTGAGGACGCTCAAACAAATTGCGATCAAACAATTGCAGATGAATATGTGCAACATATAAAAAATTTAGCTACTGAAAAACTAAGCATTGAAGATGTAAACCCACTAAACTACTTTGTTAACTCAATTGATCCAATAGGAACTTTCTAAAAAAACGTTGGATTTGGATAATTTGAAAGCAAATTATTTGGAACTGATAAACTCATATAGAAAGTCCATTGTGAAGTTGAAATTCTCACGAGAACAAATTAATAAAATGGAAGAACAAATAAAACAGTTGGGTATAGATAATGCAAAACTCGCTGTTAGAGCCGCGACAGGATTTGACCAATTAACTCCTCGACCAAATTTAAATCCAGTAACTACTAATTATTTTTGGGTCAATTAACTTGATTGAAAAGATTTTGGAATATTTTGACGTGAAGCCAGGAAATTATATTGGTACAAAAGAAAAGGTTCAATTAATTATGAAGACGATTTTTCAAAAAGAGAACAAAGCCGGTGCAAGTTCAAAAAAGTAAATCATAGATGCAGATGCATTTATTGATCATTAATCTTTATTTTTTCCTCTCTGAATTTGTATATCGTATGTACATTAACCAAATTATCAAATCAAGTCAGATCATAAATGGGATTATTCTTCAAAGATTCTCTTTCAAAATTATTATTGGATACAACAAGATAATAATAATGGGGGAATTATTTCTTTATTCATTGATAAATTGACATCATCATCATTAAAAAACACTACATAATATGAGATTTTTAATGTCTTGTAATATGTTATCTATTGAGAGAGGCCAAGACAATACAAGCAGCGACAACAAGGATAGTTCCAGCAAAGCTCCAGAATGAAGGGAATTGTTGAATGAATACGATTTGGATGATATAAATTAAGACAATTTGAATATTATTTATGAGAGCAGCATTGACTCCAGAACTGGCATGTTCAAGGCTCTTCATCAAGAAGAATTGTCCATAGAAGAAGAGGAAACTTATTCCAATTAAATTCAACCAAGTGCCACTTTCTGGGATAGTGAAACCATTTATAAGACTCAAGACGCCAGACAAGATCAAATTGATGAGTGTTCCATAAGTCATGAGCATAATTGGAGGAATTCTGACGTTTCTGGCTTTAACGACAATTGAAGAGGAGGCGGTCAATAATGCGTTAAGTAAACATGCGATAACTCCTCTAAAACGTGTGGTGTCTTCAGTGGCTTCTTCTGTGGTAGTAGTTTCAGTTGTAGAGTCAGTTGGAGTAGTAGAAGAGCTACTAGAAAACGAGGGACGGATGACAAGAGTGACACCAATGAGCCAAAGAATGATGGAGGTAAGTTGTTCCTTTTTGAAGCCAGAATTGAATAAAAACCAAGAGAATATACTCACAAAGATTGGGGTAGATATCATTATGGTTATGGCATCGGTAAGTTGTAATGTGACGACTCCATAGACATAAGATAAAGCAGTGGGAAATCCGATAAGACAAAGTATGAGTACAATTTTCTTATGGCTTCTATCACCGACATCTAAATCGGCATGATATCTGGAAATAAAGACGTAGATTCCGACCATCATGAATAGAGATCTGAAAAAGGTGATTTCTGGTACTGGGAGTTCATCTGCCATTTGAGTGAAGTAGGCGTTTAACGACATGAAAAGGATTGAACAAAGTAAATAATAGAAGCCAATTTTTTCAGGATAGGCTCTTTCAAGTCTGCCAAAGAGGGTATTGGAAGGGATAGAAGAGCTGAGGCCGAGGTCTTCACCTCTTGTGAAAGTGAAGGAAGATTGACGAGATTTTCGGAGAAGCCCTTGCTGAATTTCTCTTTGATTATCAAAAGGGTTCATTATTTATTTTTATTAAGAATAATGTTTAAATAATAAAATATCAATATTTTACACTTTTCTAAGTGAAGAATACACGACATTTTTTGAATAACATGAAGTTCATGAATAACAATGACGATTTATTGTTTTCAGAAAGGGATACAACGAGACATAGAAATTAGAATTTGCTGGTTGCTTCTTCGAGGATTTTTCGAAGTTCAACTTTAGCATCTTGTTTGCATTTCCACATTTTATGAACGTCTCCGTTGGTTTCCTTGAAGCAATTAGCGAT
>Ga0182738_1001294_pt1 | contig 31738 bp, 30 predicted proteins | sample eDN5th30CBELigMG_FD_128876 | JGI IMG/M metagenome (GOLD analysis project Ga0182738, IMG submission 128876) | Enriched Miracle-Growth compost microbial communities from Emeryville, California, USA - eDNA 5th pass 30_C BE-Lig MG (version 2)... ...
AGTCCTGGTCCTGCGGGCCGACCCACAGCTTGGAGTTGACGGTGGCGCTGGCGCCCGGCTCGATGGCGCCCACCGGCTCGATGGTGCGCGCGGCGAACAGGCCCTGCTGGACCTGCATCACGTCGTTGGTGCGCTGCTTGCCCTGCGGCGGCACCCAGGCGGTGACGAAGTAGTGCTGGATCATGGCGACCCAGCCGTTGTCGGCCTGGCGGATGTAGTCGCCCTTGCCCTTTTCCAGGTCGGAGAAGCCCACCTTCTGGAACTTGTCCTGCTCGGAATAGACGGCCGGGCCGGTGAAGGTGTGATAGAACTTGGACGTGTCCGGCGGGTTGCTGCCGTCGCGCGTGATCTGCAGGTACAGCGACGGCGAGACCGGCTCGGCGCCGGTGTTGGCCAGGTCGTGGCGTACGTCGATGTCGTAGCGGCCGCGGTGCAGGGTGTAGGTCTTGGTCACCGTCACGCCGCCGGACTCGGCCTGGAAGGACACGTCCAGCGTGTCGCCCTGCAGCTCGCGCTGCTGGCTGGCCACGCGGAAGGGCGTCAGGTGGGTGGGGTAGCCGCTGCCCTGCGGCGCGCCGACCACGCCGGATTGCACCACGTAGGTCAGGTTGGCGCTGCGGTCCAGCAGCACGGAAGGCTGGTCGGGGTGGTCGGTGGCCGGGAACTTGAGCAGTTCCGCGCGGATGAGCTGGGCGCCGGCGGTGTCGAAGGTCAGGCGCAGCACGTCGGTGGAGACCACCACGGTCTCGGCCTGCGCCTGGGCGGGCTGGCCGGCCGCGGGCAGGCCGGCGGGCGGGGCCTGCACGCCGGCACCGGCGCCCGCGCCTGCCGCGGGCGCGGCGGGCACCGCGGCGGAGGGCTGCTGGCCCTGCTCGCCCGAGCCTTCCACGGCGCGCGAGGCGGTCGCGCCGCCGAACAGCGAAGGCTTGCCGTTGTGGACCTGCCAGTTGTTCCACAGCAGCAGCAGCGAAAACGAAAAGATCATCCAGAGGATGGTGCGTCGGATATCCATGGGTACCAGCGAAATGAGGGACGGCGGGGCCCGGGCGGCGGCCGGGGCCAAGCAAAGCCGTTCAGTTTAACGCACGCGGCCGGCGTCCTAGCCGGCAGGCCGGGCGGGCCCCGGCTCGGCGCCGCCGGCCTCGGCCAGGGTGGCCAGCGCGGCGTGCATGGCGTGCTCGATGTGGCGGGTGCTGGCGTTCCAGGCGCGCTCTTCGTCGCGCTCGCGCAGGGCGGTGGCCAGCTCGTGCAGCTCGGCGATGGAAGCCTGCGCGCGCTCGGGCGAGCTCAGCGTGGTGGCGCGCAGCTGCCAGACGCGCGTGTGGATGGTCTCCAGCATGCCGGAGGCGACCGGATTGCCCGCGCCTTCGAGCAGGACGCGGTAGAACTCTTCCTTGGCGGCCAGCATGGTCTGCGGCGAGCCGCCGGCGTAGGCCACGGCCAGCGCGGCCACGGCGTGCTCCATGGCCTCGCGCTGGGCGTCGCTGGCGCGCCGGGCGAACAGGCGCGCGGCCAGGCCTTCGAGCATGCCGCGCACCTGGTAGATGGCCTCGGCCGTTTCCAGGGTGATGGTGGAGACGATGGGGCCGCGGTTGGGCACCGAGGTGATCAGGCCTTCGCCTTCCAGCGCGCGCAGGGCTTCGCGCACCGAGGTGCGCGACACGCCCCACATCTCGCACAGCTCGCGCTCGATCAGGCGCGTGCCGGGCGGGAACAGGCCGGTCAGGATGGCGTCGCGCATGCGCTCGGCCACCTGTTCGCGCAGGCTGGGGGCTGCCACGATGGGCGCGTGCTGGAGCATGGGGGAGGCAGGGGTTCGGGGAGGCGCCATTTTACCGTGGGCATCTCGGACCCAGGGTAAACCCTAGGCTGGGAGTGCTGCCGCGTCATAGACTAAGATAATAATATTGTCGGACAATAACCGCCTATCGGGACGTTTACCAGTCTTTTCGTCCGACCCGTTTTCCATGCGCCGGGATGCCGGCGCCTTCTTTCCACTCCTGCCATCGACAAGGAATCCCAAGTGACCACCGGCAAGCAGAACGAACTCAAGAACCTGTACGACGAAGGCCTGAAGGTGCGCCGCGAAGTGCTCGGCGCCGAATACGTCGACGCCTCGGTCGCCAACGCCAACAGCTTCATGGAAGCCTTCCAGCACATCACCACGGAAATGTGCTGGGGCTACGCCTGGACCCGCCCGGGCCTGGACCGCCGCAGCCGCAGCATGCTCAACCTGGCCATGCTGACCGCGCTGAACCGCCCGGCCGAGATCCGCCTGCACGTCAAGGGCGCGCTGGCCAACGGCCTGACGGTCGACGAGATCAAGGAAATCCTGCTGCACGCCACCGTGTATTGCGGCATCCCCGCCGGCCTGGACGCCTTCAAGGTGGCCAACCAGGTGCTGCAGGAAGCCGGCCTGGTCGAAGGCGGCGACAAGAAATGAGCCAGCCCGCCAACGCCAAGGCTGCCGTAGGCTTCATCGGCATAGGCAGCATGGGCTGGCCCATGGCCAGCCGCCTGCGCGAGGCCGGCCTGGAAGTCGTCGCCCTGGACGCCGACGCCAAGCGGCTGAAGGAATTCGCCGATAAGACCGGCGCGCGCGCGGCGGCCGACGGCGCCGATCTCGCCGCCCAGGCCGACGTCATCGTCACCATCCTGCCCACCAGCGCCATCGTCGAGCAGGTGCTGTCCGGCCCGCAGGGCGTGCTGGCCAAGCTGCGCCCGGGCGCCCTGATCATTGAGATGAGCTCCGGCGTGCCCGCCGAGACCCAGCGCCTGGCCAAGCGGGTCCAGGACGCCGGCGGCCACCTGATCGACGCGCCGGTCTCCGGCGGCGTGCCGCGCGCCGTCACCGGCGAGCTGGCCATCATGGTCGGCGGCGAGGACGCGCTGGTCGAGCGGGCCCGCCCCGTGCTGTCGCACATGGGCAAGACCATCACCCACACCGGGGCGGTCGGCACCGCGCACGCCATGAAGGCGCTGAACAACCTGGTCTCGGCCGGCGGCTTCCTGATCGGCATCGAGGCCATGCTGATCGGCCAGCGCTTCGGCCTGGAGCCCGAGGTCATGGTCGACGTCTTCAACTCGTCCACCGGCATGAACAACTCGACGCAGAAGAAGTTCAAGCAGTTCGTGCTGTCGCGCCGCTTCGACTCCGGCTTCGGCCTGGACCTGATGGTCAAGGACCTGCGCATCGCCCTGGGCATCGCCGAGAACGGCGCCGTGCCCGCGCCGTTCGCCACGCTGTGCCGCGAGCTGTGGGCAAGCGCCGGCAAGCTGCTGGGCCCCGGCCAGGACCACACCGCCGTGGCCCGCCTGTCCGAGACGCTGGCCGCCAGCGAGCTGAAGCCGGGCGCCGGCAAGTAAACAGTAGATAGAAGAAGAACGGGCAGGGCCCGCCGCGCGACAGGGCGCGGGCCCGGCCCGCAGTTCTCGGGCAGGACAGGTTTTCCGTACGACCCAACCATCCACCCAGGAGACAGAGTGAACCGCACCGCAAGCCCGGCCGACACCGCCAACGGCGCAGTCGCCCCCAGCAAGACCTGGCCGCAGGGCCTCTACGACCTTTTCAAGGCGCAGGACATCCGCCAGGTCGCCATCGTGCCCGACGCCGGGCACGCCCAATTGATCCGGCTGTGCGAAGCCGACCCCGACATGCGCGTCGTGCGCCTGACCACCGAGGAAGAAGGCATCGCCCTGCTGGGCGGCGCCTGCCTGGGCGGCCAGCGCGGCGTGCTGCTGATGCAGAGCAGCGGCGTGGGCAACTGCATCAACATGCTGTCGCTGCCGCTGTCGTGCCAGATGCCGCTGCCCATGCTGATCACCATGCGCGGCGACTTCGGCGAGTTCAACCCCTGGCAGGTTCCCATGGGCAACGCCACCCAGCGCGTGCTGGAAGACATGGGCGTGCTGGTCAAGCGCGCCGACCGCGACGAGGACGTGCTCGACACGGCCGCCGCCGTGCTCGGCCTGGCCTTCAACACCTACCGCCCCACGGCGGCGTTGATCGGCCAGCGCGCCCTGGGCGCCAAGGACTTCCGCAAACTGACCAAGGTGAACGCATGAAACAGAATCTGCTGCGCCGCCGGCAAGTCGTCCGGAAACTCCTGCAGGACCGCGGCGACCTGCTGGTGGTGGGGGGCCTGGGCGCCCCGGCCTGGGACATCACCGACGCGGGCGACAGCCCCAATTCCTTCCCGCTGTGGGGCGCCATGGGCGGGGCCGCGATGATAGGCCTGGGCATCGCCCTGGCCCAGCCCTCGCGCCGCGTGCTGGTCGTCACCGGCGACGGCGAAATGCTCATGGCCGTGGGGGCGCTGGCCACCATCGCCGTGCAGCGCCCGGCCAACCTGTCCGTCGTCGTGCTGGACAACGAGCACTACGGCGAGACCGGCATGCAGCAGACCCATACCGGCCACGGCGTCAGCCTGGCCGGCATGGCCAGCGGCGCCGGCTTCGCCCGCGTGATGGAAGTGCAGACCGACGAGCAGGTCGACGCGCTGCGCGCCGCCATCTACGAAGGCGAGGGCACGCTGTTCGCGCAGGTCAAGATCGACCCGGAAAAGCTGCCGCTGGTGCTGCCCCCGCGCGAAGGGTCCTACCTGAAGAACCGCTTCCGGCTGTCGGTGCTGGGGCCGGACGCCGTGCACGAATAGGACGCGCGCCGGTTCCGCGGCTGGCCGGCGCCGCACTCGCGGCCGGGTGCGGCGCCGGCCGGCTGCGGGTGCGGCGCCGGCCGTTGCCGCAGTCCGCGGCCGCGCGTGCGCCGGGGCCTGCCGCGGACCCCTCGCGTATCGACAAGGAGCATAGCCAGGAGCAAAGCCGCAAGGAAGGCAAGGACGAGAAGAAAAAAGACCGACACCCGAGCAGCGACGAAAGAACGCACAGACATCGGAGGAGACACATGAAAGCAAAGACATTGCTGCGCCCGTTCCTGGCCGCCGGCCTGGCCCTGCACCTGGCCGGGGCGCTGGCCGCGGGCTACCCGCAGCGGCCCATCACCATGGTGGCGCCGTTCGCCGCCGGCGGCAGCACCGACGCCACCGCGCGCCTGCTGGCCGAAGGCCTGGGCAAGGAGCTCGGCCAGACCGTGGTGGTCGACAACCGCCCGGGCGCCGGCGGCAACATCGGCGCGGCCATCGTCGCCAAGGCCCAGCCCGACGGCTACACCCTGCTGCTGGCCACCAGCACGCACGCCACCAACGTCACCCTGTACGGCGACAAGATCGACTACAGCCTGACCCGCGACCTGGTGCCGGTATCGCAGACCGCCTTCATCCCCAACGTGCTGGTGGTCAACGCCGAAAGCGGCCCCAAGACGCTGGACGAACTGATCGCCCGCATCCGCAAGGGCGAGGCCGAGACCTACTACGGCTCGGCCGGCAACGGCTCGTCGCAGCACCTGTCGGGCGCGCTGTTCAACCAGATGGTGGGCGGCAAGATGACGCACGTGCCCTACAAGGGCGGCGCGCCGGCCAACCAGGACCTGCTGGCCGGGCGCATCCAGGTGATCTTCTCGCCGCTGGTGGAGGTGCTGCCCTACATCGAGGGCGGCAAGCTGCGCGCCCTGGCCGTGACGACCGCCAAGCGCTCGCCGCGCCTGCCCGACGTGCCGGCGGTGGGCGAATCGCTGCCCGGCTACGAGGTGGCCCTGTGGAACGGCATCTTCGCCCCGGCCGGCACCCCGCCCGAAGTGGTCGAGACGCTGGCCGGCGCGGTGGCCCGGGTCATGAAGCAGGACAAGATCCGCGACACCTTCGCCAGCCAGGGCACCGAGCCGGTGGGCAACACGCCCCGGGAATTCGCCCGCCTGCTGCCCGGCGAGATCGACAAGTGGGGCAAGATGGTGAAAATCTCGGGCGCAAGGATAGACTGAGCAGTAGACACACCCCCAACGGACACACGACAGGAGATCAGGCATGTCCAACCGCTACGACGCCCCCGCCGGGGCGCCGCTCGACCCCGCCATCGTCCGGGCCTTCCAGGGCCTGGCCGTGGCCAACATCAGCGACTGCATGGACCGCATCGTCGGCACCGCGCACCTGCGCCCGGTGCACAACGGCAAGCCGGTGGCCGGCCGCGCGCTGACGGTGCGCACGCGGCCGGGCGACAACCTGCTGGTGCACAAGGCCATCGACCTGGCCCAGCCCGGCGACGTGATCGTGGTGGACGCCGGCGGCGACGTGCGCAACGCCATCATCGGCGAGATCATGGCTTCGCTGGCGGCCAGCCGCGGCGTGGCGGGCTTTGTCATCGACGGCTGCATCCGCGACGCCGACACGCTGGCGGGCATGGACATCGCGGTGTACGCGCGCGGCGTCACGCACCGCGGCCCCTACAAGGACGGCCCCGGGCAGATCGGCGTGCCGGTCAGCGTGGACGGCATGCCGGTGCAGCCGGGCGACCTGATCGTCGGCGACCGCGACGGGCTGCTGGCGATCGCCCCCGCCCAGGCGCTGGAGCTGGCCGAGCGCGTGCGCAAGCTGGAGGCCGCCGAAAAGGAAACCCTGGCCGCGATCGCCGCCGGCAAGCTGGACCGCAGCTGGGTCGACCGCACGCTGCAGGCCAAGGGATACCTGTAAAGGCGATGCCGCCGGCGCACGGCAAGGGCGCGCGCCGGCGGTAATCGGTCAGGGCCGCTCGCCGCCCGGCAGCGGTGGCCGGTGTTCGGACGCGTCGTGTTCGTGTTCGCCGCAGGTGCCGTGTTCCGCCGGCGCGCCGCGCCCGCCGCGCGCCGGCGGCACCGGGTCGATGCCCCCCGGCGCCCAGGGGTGGCAGCGGCCGATCCGGCGCAGCGCCAGCCAGCCGCCGCGCAGCGCGCCGTGGCGCTCGATGGCGGTGATGGCGTAGGCCGAGCAGGTCGGGTGGAAGCGGCAGGAATGCCCCGTCCACGGGCTGATGAAATACCGGTAGAACCGGATGGGGGCGATCAGCAAAGCCTTCAGCATCGCCGTGCCCGCCGGAAGTGAGTGTCCGCTTCGGCGCGCGCGGCGCGCTTGAGCGCGGTCAGCGATTGCTCGCCCACCTTGCCGTGCAGGCGCACGACGTAGTCGCGCGCCGGCAGCTCGTGGCGGCTGGCCCGGAAAGCCTCGCGCACCACCCGCTTCAGGGCGTTGCGCGTAACCGACAGCGGCGCGTAGCGCTTGGCGATGATCAGGCCCAGGCGGGGTTGGGCATCCCCATCTCCGGCCGCGCTGAGCACGAAAAACGCCCCTCTGCTGATCCGCCGGCCCTTCAGGGCTGCGGCGAATTCGGAGGGGCGGTGCAGGCGCGCCGCCGCCGGGTGGGTGGCGCGCGTCATGGGCATGGCAGAACCGTGGCAGCGACAGGCCCGCCGGCATGGCGGGCACCCGCGGCGCGGGTCCGGCAGCCAGCCGCCGGGCAGCCAGCCGCCCGGCAGTCGGCCGGAATAGCAGCCGGAATCAGACGGCCAGGCGCTTGCGGCCCTTGGCGCGGCGCGCGTTGATGACGGCACGGCCGCCGCGCGTCTTCATGCGCACGCGAAAACCATGGGTACGCTTGCGGCGGGTGACGGAAGGCTGGAAAGTGCGTTTCATGATAGGGGCCCGACGGCGAAGAACGGAAAGCCCACCATTTCATCAAATTTTTCCAGGCTCGTCAATCAGTTAGCCGCAAGACGCGCGTCGAGGCCGTCCTTCCCCTGTGGATAACCCAGGTCCAGGCAAGGTAGAATCAGGGGTTTGCACAGCCCGAGAAATGATGTCCCGACGCTCCCTGTTTCCGCCGCCCCACGGGGTTGTTTCTTCCCTGTACGGACGGACGGGCGGGTACTGAATGAACGATTTTTGGCAGACCTGCGTCCGCCGTCTGGAGCAGGAACTCCCCCCCCAGCAGATCAGCGCGTGGATACGTCCGCTGGTGCCGGTTGCGTTCGATGAAGCGCAGGCGGTGTTGCGCGTGGCCGCCCCGAACCGCTTCAAGCTCGACTGGGTGCGCAAGAACTTCGCCCACCAGATAGAAGCCCTGGCCGCCGAATGGTTCCAGCGGCCGGTGCAGGTGTGCTTCGAGCTGCCCCAGCCCGGCGCCGGCCTTGCGCGCCACCCGGCCTCCCGCGCCGGCGGCGCGGGGGCAGGCACGGCCCATGGCCTGGGGGCGTCCGCCGCCGGCGCGGCGGCGCCGGGCCCCGGCAATGCCGCCGGCATCGGCGCAGCGGGCGCAGTCGCCGCCGCCGGCCCGGCAGCCCTGGCCGCCGCCAGCGCCTCCGCGTCCCACCAGGGCGTCACGCCCACCCTGCCCGGCATCGACCCGCCCGCCGCGGCCGCCCAGCGCGCCGACGCCGCGCCCGCGCCCGCCGCGCCGGCCGCCTCCGGCGGCGCCACCTACGAGCGCTCGCGCCTGAACACCGACCTGACCTTCGAGAACTTCGTCACCGGCAAGGCCAACCAGCTCGCGCGCGCGGCCGCCGTGCAGGTGGCGGAGAACCCCGGCACGTCCTACAACCCGCTCTTCCTGTACGGCGGCGTGGGCCTGGGCAAGACCCACCTCATCCACGCCCTGGGCAACGCCATGGTCGCCGCCGGCACCGGCGTGCGCGTGCGCTACGTGCACGCCGACCAGTACGTGTCCGACGTGGTCAAGGCCTACCAGCGCAAGGCCTTCGACGACTTCAAGCGCTACTACCATTCGCTGGACCTGCTGCTGATCGACGACATCCAGTTCTTCTCCGGCAAGAACCGCACCCAGGAAGAATTCTTCTACGCCTTCGAGGCGATGGTGGCGCAGCGCAAGCAGATCGTCATCACCAGCGACACCTATCCCAAGGAGCTGTCCGGCATCGAAAGCCGGCTGATCTCGCGCTTCGACCAGGGCCTGACGGTGGCCATCGAGCCGCCCGAGCTGGAAATGCGCGTGGCCATCCTGCTGCGCAAGGCCGAGTCCGAGGGCGTGCCCATGCCCGAGGAAGTCGCCTTCTTCATCGCCAAGCACCTGCGCAGCAACGTGCGCGAGCTGGAAGGCGCGCTGCGCAAGGTGCTCGCCTACGCCCGCTTCCACGGCCGCGACGTGCTCACGGTGGACGTCTGCAAGGAAGCGCTCAAGGACCTGCTGTCGGTGTCCAACGGGCAGATCACGGTCGAGAACATCCAGAAGACGGTGGCCGACTTCTACAAGATCAAGGTCGCCGACATGTATTCGAAACGGCGGCCTGCAAACATCGCCCTGCCGCGCCAGATCGCGATGTACCTGGCCAAGGAGCTGACCCAGAAAAGCCTGCCCGAAATCGGGGATCTGTTCGGCGGGCGGGATCACACCACGGTGCTGCATGCGGTGCGCAAGATTTCGGACGCCCGCGCCAAGCAGACCGAGCTCAACCATACCCTGCACGTGTTGGAACAAACTCTAAAAGGATGAACATGCAACTCGTACAAACCACGCGCGATGCATTGCTGAAGCCGCTGGCGACCGTGGCGGGCATCGTCGAACGCAGGCACACCCTGCCCATCCTGGCCAACATCCTGATGCGCAAGGAAGGCAGCAAGGTCTCGTTCATCGCCACCGACCTGGAAGTGCAGATCACCACCCATGCCGACTTCGGCGTGGGCGATTCGACCGAATCGACCACCGTGGCCGCGCGCAAGCTGCTGGACATCCTGCGCGCGCTGCCCGACACGGGCGACGTCAAGCTGACGCAGTCGGCCAACAAGCTCACCGTGCAGACCGGCAAGAGCCGCTTCGCGCTGCAGACGCTGGCGGCCACCGAATTCCCCACCGTGGCCCAGCCCGAGCACTGGGACGTGTCGCTGTCGCTGCCGCAGAAGACCCTGCGCCACCTGCTCAACATGGTGCACTTCGCCATGGCGCAGCAGGACATCCGCTACTACCTGAACGGCATGCTGCTGGTGTTCGAGCCGGGCCGGGTGCGCGCCGTGGCCACCGACGGCCACCGCCTGGCGCACTGCGCCACCGAGGCCGACGGCGTGTCCGAGCGCCACGAAGTCATCGTGCCGCGCAAGACCGTGCTGGAAATGCAGCGCCTGCTCGAGGACAGCGACGAGCCCGTCCAGATCGACGTGGCCGCCGGCCAGATCCGCTTCGGCTTCGGCTCGGTCGAGCTGGTGTCCAAGCTGGTCGAGGGCAAGTTCCCCGACTTCACCCGCGTCATCCCCACCAACTACACGCGCCACTTCGACGTCTCGCGCGAGGCGCTGCAGGGCAGCCTGCAGCGCGCGGCCATCCTGACCACCGACAAGTTCAAGGGCGTGCGGCTGCAGCTCGGGCAGAACCAGCTGAAGATATCCTCTTCCAACGCCGAGCAGGAAGAGGCCCAGGAAGAACTCGACATCGACTACGCGCACGAGCCGCTGGACGTGGGCTTCAACGTCAGCTACCTGCTGGACGTGCTGGCCAACGTCAAGGTCGAGCAGCTGCGCTGGTCGGTCATGCCCGACGCCAACGCCTCCGCGCTCATCACCCTGCCGGGCGACGACCAGTTCAAGTACGTCGTCATGCCGATGCGGATTTGACCCACCCCCGAAGCGCCTGCGGCGCCTCCCCCTCAAGGGGGCGGCGCTGGCGGACCGGCAAAGCCGGCTCCGCGGCGCCCCGGATGGGCCGCATTCCTTGCATGCGTCGCCGCAAGCTTTACGCGCCGTGAACCACTGAGATAGCCATGACCGATACGAATACCCCGACGCCTGCCGGATACGGCGCCGATTCCATCAAGATGCTCAAGGGCCTGGAGGCCGTGCGCAAGCGCCCCGGGATGTACATCGGCGACACGTCCGACGGCACGGGCCTGCATCACATGGTGTTCGAGGTCGTGGACAACGCCATCGACGAGGCGCTGGCCGGCTACTGCGACGACATCGTCGTCACCATCCACACCGACAACTCCATCTCGGTCACCGACAACGGCCGCGGCATCCCCACCGACATCCACAAGGACGACGAATTCCAGCGCAGCGCCGCGGAAATCGTCATGACCGAGCTGCACGCCGGCGGCAAGTTCGACCAGAACTCCTACAAGGTGTCCGGCGGCCTGCACGGCGTGGGCGTGTCGTGCGTGAACGCCCTGTCGGAATGGCTGCGCCTGACCATCCGCCGCGACGGCCAGGTCCACGAAATGGAATTCCGCCGCGGCGAGCGCGTCGCGCCGCTCGCCGTGACCGGCGCGACCGAGAAGCGCGGCACCGAGGTGCACTTCCTGGCCGACACGGAAATCTTCACCAACGTCGAATACCACTACGAGATCCTGTCCAAGCGGCTGCGCGAGCTGTCCTTCCTGAACAACGGCGTCAAGATCCGCCTGATCGACCAGCGCCAGGGCAAGGAAGAGAACTTCGCCTTCTCCGGCGGGGTCAAGGGCTTCGTCGAATACATCAACCGCACCAAGACCGTGCTGCACCCCAACGTGTTCTCGGTCAGCACCGAGTCCAGCGCCGGCGGCACGTCCGTCGGCGTGGAAGTGGCCATGCAGTGGAACGACGGCTACACCGAGCAGGTGCTGTGCTTCACCAACAACATCCCGCAGCGCGACGGCGGCACCCACCTGACCGGCCTGCGCGCGGCGATGACGCGCATCATCAACAAGTACATCGCCGACAACGAGCTGGCCAAGAAGGCCAAGGTCGAGACCACCGGCGACGACATGCGCGAAGGCCTGTCCTGCGTGTTGTCGGTCAAGGTGCCCGAGCCCAAGTTCAGCAGCCAGACCAAGGACAAGCTGGTCTCCAGCGAAGTGCGCCCGGCCGTGGAAGAGGCCGTGGCGCGCACGCTCGAATCGTGGCTGCTGGAAAACCCCAACGACGCCAAGGCCCTGTGCGCCAAGATCGTCGAGGCCGCGCGTGCGCGCGAGGCGGCCCGCAAGGCGCGCGAGATGACCCGGCGCAAGAGCGTGCTGGAAGGCGCCGGCCTGCCCGGCAAGCTGGCCGACTGCCAGGAGAAGGACCCGGCGCTGTGCGAGCTCTACATCGTCGAGGGCGACTCCGCCGGCGGCTCGGCCAAGCAGGGCCGCGACCGCAAGTTCCAGGCCGTGCTGCCGCTGCGCGGCAAGGTGCTCAACGTCGAGAAGGCGCGCTTCGACAAGCTGATCAGCAGCGAGCAGATCGCCACCCTGATCACGGCGCTGGGCACCAGCATCGGCCCGGACTTCAACGTCGACAAGCTGCGCTACCACCGCATCATCATCATGACCGACGCCGACGTGGACGGCGCGCACATCCGCACCCTGCTGCTCACCCTGCTGTACCGCCAGATGCCCGAGCTGGTCGCGCGCGGCCACGTCTACATCGCCCAGCCGCCGCTGTACAAGGTCAAGGCCGGCCGCGACGAGCGCTACCTGAAGGACGAGCACGAGGAAGCCCAGTACATGCTGCAGCTCGCCCTCAAGGACGCCGAGGTCATCCCGGCGGCCGGCGCCGAGCCCATCCGCGGCGACGCCCTGGCCGAGCTGGCCCGCCAGTACGTGCTGGCCGACGCGGTGATCTCGCGCCTGGCCCGCATGATGGACGAGGCCGCCCTGTCGGCCATCGCCCAGGGCATCGCCATCGACCTGTCCGACGCCGAGCGCGCCCAGGCCTCGGCCCGCGTCCTGCACGACGCCCTGCAGGATCCCGCCCTGCCCCACCAGGTCGAGGTCGTGGCGGACTACGACGCGGTGGCCGAGAAGCACCGCGTGGTGGTGCGCCGCAAGCACCACGGCAACATCCGCGTCAGCGTGTTCGACGCCGACTTCGTGCGCGGCGCCGACTACGGCGTGCTGGCCAATTCGGCCGCCATCTTCCAGGGCCTGATCGGCCCCGGCGCGGTGGTCGCCCGCGGCGAGGGCGACAAGCGCAAGGAACTGGCCGTGGACGACTTCCGCGCCGCCATGGCCTGGCTGCGCGGCGAGGCCGAGCGCGGCGTCAGCAAGCAGCGCTACAAGGGCCTGGGCGAAATGAACCCCGAGCAGCTCTGGGAAACCACCATGGACCCGACCGTGCGCCGCCTGCTGCGCGTGCAGATCGAGGACGCCATCGCGGCCGACGAGATCTTCACCACCCTGATGGGCGACAACGTCGAGCCGCGCCGGGCGTTCATCGAGACGCATGCGCTGTCGGCGGGGAATATCGACGTTTGATCGGTCCGTAGATGTAGCCTGTAGCCGTAGGCTGGGGGCCGGGGCCCATAAGTTGAGAGACTTATGGGCCTTTGGCTTTCATGGGTGGGCCTATGGTTATTCTCGTATATTCGGAATAATTGGGCTGCGAAGAGGGTCCGTAGATTAATTCTCATAACTAAGGAATAATTTCGCGATTGGGGCTACGATATTTTTTATTCCTAAAATGTGAGAATTATGGCAAGGACTCTCCCCAAACCCCTTGAGCAGCAAAGCCCGCTCGTCCTGGATCTTCGCTCCCTTGGGCAACTGATCCGAGACCGGCGCGCGCGTTCGATGCTGCGCATCGACGATGCGGCCGCGCTCGTCGGTGTCTCCAAGGACACGCTGTCGCGGTTGGAAAACGGCCGGGCGGTCGGTACCGACAAGCTAATGGCGGTCGTCCAAGGGCTGGGCCTGGCCTTCTTCATCATGGACAAGTCATCGGCCAACACCGTCCTGCATGCGATCGAGGAAGGTCCACGCACGAAGGAAGCCGGCTGATGGCTCGTCATGCCTTGAGCGTCGTCGCACCGCAAGGGCACGTCGGCACCCTGGCTTTCGAATCCACGGAAGACCGGTATGAATTCGCCTACGATCCCAGCTGGCCGGCGTCCGCACAGGCCTTTCCCCTGTCTCCGCACATCCCTCTGGCAGGGCCGCCCGCAGCCTCCGGCGTGGTCGCGCGGTTCCTGCAGAACCTGCTGCCGGAAGGTCGTGCGCTCGATGTCGTATCAAGCTTCCACCATATCTCCAAGAACAATATCTTCGGGCTGGTAAACCTCCTTGGCCGTGAACCGGTGGGGGCCTTGAGCTTCCTGCCCGAAGGCCCCCAGGCGGAACAGGCGGCAGCCCCTGCGCCGCGCCGGCCGATTAGCGATCCGGAATTGAGCGAGCGCATTCGCGAGCGCGACAGCATCCCCTTTCCGGTGTGGGACGGCAAGGTCCGGCTATCGGTGGCCGGCTATCAGGACAAGCTGCAAGTCCTTCTCGAAGGCGAGCGGATCAGCTTGGTCGAGGCGCCCCTGGCTTCCACCCATATCCTCAAGCCGGAATCGCACAATCCCGCCGCCCCTTTCATGGTGGCCAACGAGCATTTCTGCATGACGCTGGCTTCGCGCATGGGCCTGCCGGTGGCGCCGGTACGCATCCGTCGCGTTCCCGAGCCCGTCCTCCTCGTCGAGCGATTCGATCGGACGGTGGAGTGGGCGCAGGACGGACAGACCGCCGCTGCCGTGCGCCGTCGACACGTCATCGATGCGTGCCAGGCCCTGGACATGCCTGTTGCGCTCAAGTACGAGCGCAACATGGGCAGCACCGAACATGTCCGGCATATCCGGGATGGCGTGAGCTTCGAAAAACTTTTCATGCTGGCCAGGGATTTCGAGAACCCCGCCGTCGCGCGCCAGTTCTTCCTGCGCTGGGCGATCCTGCAGCTGCTCATCGGGAACAGCGACGCCCACGGCAAGAACCTGTCGTTCTTCCTGACGAGTTCCGGGCTTGCGCCGGCGAACATCTACGACCTGGTCTGCGTCCCTATCTACGGCCAGGCCATCGAGCAGGAGATGGCCATGGGGTATGGCGACGAGTTTCGCTGCGAGGCCGTGACGGCCTTCGATCTGGCCGACTTCGCGCATCGGGCGGCCTTGCCGGCGACATTGGTCGCTCGCGAACTGACCTCGATGGCGAGGCGGGCCAAGCGGCTGGCGGCTGGCCTGGCCCAGGATGCGGTGTATACCCGGGATGAGCGCGAGCGGGTGCAGGGCATTGCGCAGTTCGTCGTCGATCAGGCCGAACGGCTGATCCGGATTGCTCCGGAGGTGCCGAAGGTCGATCCGGAATTGCTGTGACAGGCCCAGCGGGATAGGCTGATTTCCCGGCCCGGGATCGACATATCGCGCTGGCATGTCGATCCCATCGCCCCATACAGGACATACCGCGGGCCCTCCTGGGCGCCGTGTCCGTCCTCAAAATGTATGATTGTCAGGTTGACAGACGAATCGCCGCCTTCCCATAATGCCAGCCCACCTGCCGGCGATGCAGGGCAGGACAAAAACCAGGAGAGACAGCCATGCAAGACCCCACCCAGGGCGCCCGTCGCGGGCGCCGCCAGTTCGTTGCCGGAATGGGCGCGGCCGCCGTGGCCGCGGCGCTGCCGCTGCGCGCCCGCGCCGCGCAGTCCGAGATCAACGTCGGCGTCATCCTGCCGCTGTCGGGCGCCAACGCGCAGTTCGGCGTCAATTCGCGCCAGGGCATAGAGCTCGTCGCCGACGAGATCAACGCCGCCGGCGGCATCGCCTCGCTGGGCGGGGCGCGCATCCGGCTGGTGGTGGCCGATTCCACGTCGCAGCCCACCAGCGCGGCCACGGTGGCGCAGCGGCTGATCACGCAGAACCGCTGCGTGGCCATCCTGGGCGCCTTCGCGTCCTCGCTGACCCTGGCGGTGTCCGAGGTCACCGAGCGGCGCGGCATCCCGCTGCTGACCATGTCGTTCTCGGACGTGCTGACCGAGCGCGGCTTCAAGAACATCTTCCAGGTGGTGTCCAAGGGCTCGGTGCTGGGCCGGGCGCAGTTCGACTACGCGGCCGCGGTGGTTTCCGGCGCCGAGAAGGTCAGCCGCATCGCCCTGATGTACGAGGACACCGCCTACGGCACCTCGCAGGCCGTGGGCGTGCGCAACGCGGCCAAGGCCGCCGGCGTGCAGATCGTCATGGACGAGGCCTACCCGCTGGGCATCACCGACGTCACCCCGCTGATCAACAAGCTGCGCGGCTCGGACGCGCAGCTGGTGTTCCCGATCTCCTACCTGAACGACAGCCTGCTCATCATCCGCGTGATGCGCCAGCAGCGCCTGACCATGCCGGTGGTGGGCGGCGCGGCGGGCTACGTCATTCCCGACTTCGCCAAGGCCATGGGCCAGTACGCCCAGGGCGTGCTGTCGATCGCGCCGGCCAACTACGACCAGAAGCCCGAGCACACCGAGCGCTACCGCAAGCGCTTCGGCACCTTCATGCCGCACGAGGCGCTGGAGCACGCCGTGTGCATGGGCGTGCTGGCCCAGGCGCTGGAGCTGGCCAAGTCCGACAAGCCGCAGGACGTCGCGCAGGCGATGCGCGGCAACCGCTTCGACCAGGGCTGGGCGGGCGTGATGTCGGGCGGCGGCGTGCAGTTCGACCAGGCCGGCCTGAACACGCTGGCGCAGCCCGTCATGGTCCAGTGGCAGGACAACGAGCTGGTGACCGTCTGGCCCAAGGAGCTGGCCAAGGGCTCCGTGATCCAGGCCGGCTGAGCGGGCCGGCCATGCAGTTCCTGCAAGCGCTGATCGACGGCATCCTGCTGGGGGGCGTCTATGCCGTCGTGTCGATCGGGCTGACGCTGGTGTTCGGCGTCATCTCCATCGTCAACTTCGCCCAGGGCGAATTCCTGATGGTGGGGATGTTCGTCGCCTACTTCGCCTGGCAGCTTCTGGGGCTCGACCCCCTGCTGGGCTCGCTGCTGTCCTTCGTGGTCGCCTTCGCGCTGGGCGTGCTGGTGCAGAAGTTCCTCATCAGCCGCGTGCTGCACGCGCCGGCGGTGGCGCAGATCTTCCTGACGGTGGGGCTGCTCATCGCCATGGAGAACCTGGCGCTGATCCTGTTCGGCTCGCAGTTCCGCTCGGTGCAGACGGCCTACCAGATGACGGCCTACAGCATCGGCCCGCTGCTCCTGAGCGCGCCCTACCTGTTCGCCTTCCTGGTGGCGGGCGCGGCCGGGCTGGGGCTGTGGTGGATGCTCAAGCACACCTGGTGGGGCCGCGCGGTGCGCGCCACCGCCCAGGACCCGATGGCGGCCCGGCTGGCCGGCATCCCCACCGAGCGCATGCACCAGGTCGCCTTCGGCCTGGGCGTGGGCATGACGGCGCTGGGCGGGGGCATCATCCTGCCGTACCTCACCGCCTCCACCACCGTGGGCGCGCAGTTCAGCGTGCTGATGTTCACGGCGGTGGTGCTGGGCGGGCTGGGCAGCGTGCTGGGCGCGGTGGTGGGCGGCATCGCCGTGGGGGTGATCCAGTCGCTGTCCTCGCTGGTGCTGCCCATCCAGCTGCAGAACCTGGTGCTCTTCGCGGTGTTCATCGCGGTGCTGGCGCTGCGGCCGGAAGGACTGATGAAGCGGGCGGGACTATGAAGACGGACAAGAGCTGGACGGGCTGGGCGGCGCTGATCGTCGCGGCGCTGGCGCTGCCCTGGGCGCTGGAGGACCAGGGCTATCCCATACGGGTGGTGACGCTGGTGCTGCTGTTCGCCGCCATGGGCCAGGCCTGGAACATCGTCGGCGGGCTGGCCAACCAGATATCGCTGGGCCATGCGGCCTTCTTCGGCCTGGGCGCGTACACGTCCACGCTGCTGCTGATGCACTTCGGCGTGTCGCCCTGGCTGGGGATGATCGCGGCGACGATCGTCGCCGCCGTGGTCGGCGGCCTGCTCAGCCTGCCCACCATGCGGCTGCGCGGGCATTACTTCGCGCTGGCCACGCTGGCCTTCGGCGAGGTCATGCGCGCCATCGCCAACACCTGGTCGGACGTGACCGGCGGCCCGGTGGGGATATCGGTGCCTTTCTCCGAAGGCAGCCTGGCGCTGATGCAGTTCAGCTCCAGCATCCCCTATTACTACCTGATGCTGGCCGCGCTGGCGGTGGCCAGCATCGTCTTCGTGGCCATCAGCCGCTCGCGCCTGGGCTACCGGCTGCGCGCGGTCAAGGCCAACCCGCAGGCGGCCGAAGTCATCGGCGTGGACACGGTGCGCACGCGCATCGTCGCCTCCGTCGTCTCGGCCGGGCTGATGGGGGCCTGCGGCACGCTGTACGCGCAGTTCATGTTCTTCTTCGACCCGGACACGGTGTTCTCGCTGGTCGGCATATCGGTGCGCGTGGCGCTGATCTGCATCATCGGCGGCGTGGGCACGGTGGCCGGGCCCATCATCGGCGCGCTGGTCATGATCCCGCTGGAAGAGTTCTTCAACGACTGGCTGTCCTCGCAGGGCGCGGGCTACGCCCAGCTGGGCTACGGCCTGATCCTCATCCTCATCATCCTGGCCGAGCCGCGCGGGCTGTCGGCGCTGTGGCAGCGCCTGCGCCGCCATGCAGGGGGGCGCCATGCCTGACGACATCCTGGCGGTCGAGCACCTGTCGCGCCGCTTCGGCGGCCTGCAGGCGGTGGACGACGTGTCCTTCACCGTGGCGCGCGGCGACATCCTGGGCCTGATCGGCCCCAACGGCGCGGGCAAGACCACGCTGTTCAACCTGCTGATGGGCCTGTACCGGCCGGACGCCGGCACGGTCGTGCTGGACGGGCGGCCGGTGGTGCGGCTGCGCCCGAACCGCATCGCCGCGCTGGGCATGACCAAGACCTTCCAGAACGTCGCCCTGTTCCCCGAGATGACGGTGCTGGACAACGTGCTGGTGGGCGGCGTGCTGCGCCACGGCGTTGCGCAGGCGCGCGAGCTGGCGCGGCACAACCTGGAGCGCGTGGGGCTGGCGGCCATCGCCGGCAAGCCGGCGGCGGACCTGTCCTTTCCCGAGCAGGCGCGGGTGGAGCTGGCGCGCGCGCTGTGTACCGAGCCCAAGGTCTTCCTGCTGGACGAGGTGATGGCCGCGCTCAACGAAAGCGAGATGGACGCCATGCTGGACCTGATACGGCAGTTGCGCGACGAGGCGGGCATCACCTTCGTGGTGGTCGAGCACCATATGCGCGCCATCATGCGGCTGTGCAACCGGCTGCTGGTGCTGTCCTTCGGCCGCAAGATCGCCGAGGGCACGCCCGCCCAGGTCGCCGCCGACCCGGTGGTGATCGAGGCCTACCTGGGCAAGTCGCTGGAAGGGCTGGAGGTGCCGCAATGAGCGCGTCCAGCCTGTCGCCCGAAGGGCTCGCGCCCACCCAGGCCGGCGCGCAGCGGGAGGGCGCCCCGCAAGCGGGCGAGCCGCTGCTGGCCGTGCGGGGCCTGACCGCGGCCTACGACCGCACCCCGGTGCTGCACGGCGTCGACCTGGAAGTGCCGCAGGGCGGCTTCGTCGCCGTGGTCGGCGCCAACACCGCGGGCAAGAGCACGCTGCTGCGCTCGATATCGGGCCTGGTCCCGCGCACCGGCGGGCAGGTGCTGTTCGCCGGGCAGGACCTGCTGCGCCTGCCCGCGCACCGCGTTCCCGAGCTGGGCGTCGCCCACGTCCCGGAAGGCCGGCACGTGTTTCCCGACATGACGGTCGAGGAAAACCTCTACCTGGGCGGCTACACGCGCCGGCGCGACATGGCCGCGCTGCGGCGCGCCTGCGAGCACGTCTACGCGCTGTTCCCGCGCCTGCACGAGCGGCGCCGGCAGAACGCCGGTACGCTGTCCGGCGGCGAGCAGCAGATGGTGGCGATCGGCCGCGCGCTGGTGCTGTCGCCGCGCCTGCTGCTGCTGGACGAGCCCAGCCACGGCCTGGCGCCCAAGGTGGTCGAGGAGCTGCACCGCACGCTGTCCGAGATCCACGCGCAGGGCCAGACCATCCTGCTGGTGGAGCAGAACACCCGGCTGGCGCTGGCCGTCGCCGACCACGCCTACGTGCTGGAGTCCGGCTCGGTGGTGCTGTCCGGGCCGTCGCGCGAGCTGCTGGGCGATGCGCGCGTGCGCGAGGCGTACCTGGGGCTGTAGGCGCGGTCGCGCGCGCCGCGCCGCCGGCGCGGCGGGAAGGGCTGCCATGAAGGGCTGCAATGAAGGACATCGGAGCAGGACGGCGAAGGCCATGACGGACATTGTGGAGGCATTGCGGCAAGGCGCGGCGCTGGCCGGCGCGGACGGCGAATTCGTCGCCGCTACGCGAGGCCTGGACAGCCCCATCCATCTGCGGGTGGAAGCGGCGGCGGCCGCGGCAAGGGGCGCGCCGGGGCAGGCCGCGGGCGAGCCCATCGTCGCCTGGGCCGGCGCCGCCGGCGCGCCGCCCATCGTGCTGCAGGCTGGCGAGCCGACCTGGCGGCGCATCGCCAGCGCCGCGCCGCCGCCGGGCCATCACTCCTTCACCGCGGCGCGCCGGCTGCCCGAGGGCTTCGCCGTGCACGGCGAGCCGCTGGCGGTCGCGCAAGCCTTGCACGCGCTGGAGCGCCTGTTCGAGATCCTGCGCCGGCCCGGCGACGCGGGCGCCCCGTGCGGCGGCGGCATCGACGGCGGTCCCGCCGGCAGGGACGCTGCCGACGCGGGCGCAGGCGGTGCAAGCGCAAGCGGTACGGTCGCGGTCGCGGTCGCGGCCACGCCGCCGCCGGCCGCGGCCCTGCCCGACCTGTCCGCCATCTCCGGCGCCTACTTCCGCCTGGACGTGGACGGCGAGCCGCTGAACGTCTACGCGGAAACCTGCGGCCCGGCCGATGCGCCGGCGCTGCTGATGCTGCACACCGCCGGCGCCGATTCGCGCCAGTACCACGGCCTGATGGCCGACCCGCGCCTGCGGGCGTCCTGGCGCATGATGGCCTTCGACATGCCCGGCCACGGCCGCAGCATGCCGGCGGCCGGCGCGGCCTGGCAGGGGCGGGCGCTGACGCGCGAGCGCTACCTGGCCGTGTGCGCGGCCTTCGCCCGCCAGGTGGCGCGCAGGCCGGTGGTGCTGCTGGGCTGCTCCATGGGCGCGGCCATGGCGCTGTACATGGCTGCCCGCCATCCTGGCGACGTCGCCGGCGTCGTCGCGCTGGAGGCGCCGTGGCGCGCCACGGGGCGGCTCACCCCCTACCTGGCGCACCCGGCGGTCAACGCCACGGCGCACAACCCGGCCTACGTGCGCGGCCTGATGGGCCCGGCGGCCAGCCAGCAGGCGCGCCGCGACGCCGCCTGGATCTACTCGCAGGGCGGCTTCCGCACCTATGCCGACGACCTGCAGTTCTACAGCGAGGACTTCGACGCCGAGGTCCACCTGCGCGGCCTGCGCGCGGACCGCTTCGGCATCTCGCTGCTGACCGGCGCCTACGACTACTCGGCCTCGCCGGAAGACTCGCGGCGAGTGGCCGCGATGATTCCCGGCGCGCGCTTCGCCGTCATGCCGGAGCTGGGCCACTTCCCCATGGTCGAGGACCCGGCGCGGCTGATGGACTACCTGGGGCCGGAGCTGGAGCGCATCCGGGCGGGCGGGACCGCGGCGTCCTGATCCTCCGCGCGGCGGCGATTTGCCTGCCGTTTCCGCCCGCCGTAAAATGATTGACTTATCAATCATTGATGCATCCAACATCTTGTCCCCCCGCAAACCCGCCGAGCCGTATTCCAGCGGCCAGGTCCTGCCTTTCCGCCAATCCCTGCTCGCCATGCTGGGCATGTGCCTGGTCATGATGATGGTGGCCATCGACCAGACCGTGGTCGGCACGGCCCTGCCCACCATCGTCGCCGAGCTGCGCGGCTTCGACCTCTACGCCTGGGTCGCCACGTCCTACCTGCTGGCCTCGGTCATCACCGTGCCCATCTTCGGCCGGCTGGGCGACTACTACGGCCGCAAGCCCTTCGTGCTGGCCGCCATCGGCCTGTTCACCCTCGCCTCCCTGCTGTGCGGCGCCGCGCAGAGCATGCTGGGCCTGGCCATCGCCCGCGGCCTGCAGGGCATAGGCGGCGGCATGCTGGTGGGCACGGGCTTCGCCTGCATCCCCGATCTCTTCCCCGAGCCGCGCGTGCGCCTGCGCTGGCAGATCATGTTCAGCTCGGCCTTCGGCATCGCCAACGCGGTGGGGCCGTCGCTGGGCGGCATCCTGACCGAGCACTACGGCTGGCGCTCGGTGTTCTACGTCAACCTGCCCATCGGCCTGCTGGGCGCCTGCTTCGTGATTCTCTACCTGCCGCGCCTGCGCCACCAGGCGCAGGGCAAGGTGCGCCTGGACTGGCCGGGCGCGCTGCTGATCGCGCTGGCGCTGGGCGCGCTGCAGCTGATGGTCGAGCTGCTGCCGCGCGGCGGCTTCAGCCCCGCGCTGGCCGGGCTGGGGCTGGCGAGCGCGGCCGCCTTCGCCGGCCTGTACTACTGGGAGCGGCGCTGCCCGCAGCCGCTGCTGCCGCCGGCCATGTTCCGCAATCCCGCGCTGAGCACGCTCTTCCTGCTGGCGCTGCTGGTCGGCATGGTGCTGTTCTCGCTGCTGTTCTACGTGCCGCTGCTGCTGCAGGGCGGCTTCGGCATGTCGCCGCAGCAGGCCGGGCTGCTGATCACGCCGCTGGTGGTGTGCATCACCGTGGGCAGCATCGTCAACGGCCGCATCATCACCCGCATCGACCGACCCAACGCCATGTTCTACGTCGGCTTCGCGCTGCTGTCGCTGGCCTGCCTGGCCATCGTCACCCTGCACGCCGGCACGCCGCATGCGTGGATAGCCGCCTGCATGCTGGTGGCCGGCCTGGGGCTGGGCTTCGTCATGCCCAACCTGACCGTGTTCGCCCAGCAGGCTGCGGGGCGCGCGCAGCTGGGCATCGCCACCGCCATGCTGCAATCGCTGCGCATGGTGGGCGGCATGATAGGCACGGCCGTGGTCGGCACCATGGTCAATCACCGCTACGCCAGCGGCGTGGCCGCCACCCTGCAGGCGGGCGACGCGGGCCAGTGGCTGTCGCGGCTGGACGACCCGCAGATCCTGGTCGACCCGCAGGCGCACGCGCAGCTGCTGGCCAGCGCGGCCCAGCAGGGCCAGAACGGCGCGCTGCTCATCGAGTCCGCGCGAAGCGCGCTGGTCGGTGCGATACACTCGGGCCAGCTCGTGGCCCTGGCCATCGCCGTATTGGCCCTGTGGTGCGTGCGGCGCCTGCCGCCCATACGGCTCGCACAGGTGATCAAGTAGCCAGGCACCGCCCGTCCACGCCATCCCCGCGCCGCAGGCCGCGCGCCTGCAGCACCGCCGCCATCGCGCGCCCTTCCTGCCGGCGCGCAGCCACTCTGGAGGCCGATCCTTGCCAAAACAACAACAGGGCCTGAAGGTCGTGCAGCATCTGGGCCAGGCCTACCGCGCCATGCAGGCGTCGTTCGCCGGCTGCGTGGGGCATGCGCTGCCGCGCTGGCGCATCCTGCTGGCGCTGCACGAGCGCGGCCAGTGCTCGCAGAAGGAGCTGGCCGAGCGCTGCCGCCAGGACCCGGCCGCGCTGACGCGCCAGCTGCAGGCCATGGAGCAGCTGGGCTGGATCGCGCGCACCGTGGACCCGGCCGACAACCGCCTGACCAACGCGACGCTGACCGGGGCCGGCCAGGCCGTGGTGCAGGAAGCCTTGCCGCGCCGCGCGGCCTTCTTCGACGCGGCGCTCAAGGGCCTGTCGGCGCGCGAGATCGACGCGCTGAACCACATCCTGGACGTGCTGGAAGACAACTTCCGCCGCGCCGGCGCCGCGGCGCGGGACGAGGCGGCGCAGGGCTGACGCCCGGCCATCCGGCCCGGCGCCCGCGCCCTACTTCACCGAAATGTTGGCCTCCTTGGCGAGCGACTTCCACATCGGTATTTCGGTCTTGACGACTTCGTCGAGCTCGGCCGAGGTGCCGCCCACGATCACCGCGCCCTGGGCCAGGAAGGCATCCTGGATGGCCTTGTCGCGCGCCGCTGCGGCCACCGCCGACTGCACCTTGTCGATGACCGCCTGCGGCGTGCCGGCCGGCGCGAACATGGCGTACCAGGAATCGACGTTGAAGCCCGGCACCGTCTCGGCCACCGACGGCACGTCGGGCAGCACCGGCGTGCGCTTGGCCGTGGACACGGCCAGGGCCTTGAGGCGGCCTTCCTTGACGTGGGTGGTGACCGACGGCAGCGATACCCACAGCAGCGGGATCTGGCCGCCCAGCACGTCCAGCGTGGCCGGGCCGCCGCCGCGGTAGGGGATGTGCGCGAGCGGCAGGCCGGTCTTGAGCTTGAACAATTCGCCCGCGATGTGGCTGGGCGAGCCGGTGCCGGCCGAGCCGTAGGGCACCTGCTGCTGGGTCTTGGCGTAGTCGATCAGTTCCTTGAGCGAAGACGCCGGGAAGGACGGATGGGCGACCAGGATCTGCGGCGCCGAGGCCACCATCGTGACCGGCGCGAAGTCCTTTTCCGTGTCGAAGGGCAGCTTGTCGTAGATGGCCGGGTTGATGGTGTGCGAGGACAGCGTGATGAGCAGGGTGTAGCCGTCGGGCGCGGCGGCGCCGACGTAGCGCGTGCCGATGGTGCCGCCGGCCCCGCCCTTGTTCTCGATGACGATGGGCTGGCCCAGCGCCTTGTTCAGCGGGTCCTGCAGGATGCGGGCGGCCACGTCGACGCTGCCCCCGGCGGGGTAGGACACGATCAGGCTGACGGGCTTGCTCGGGTAGGCGTCGGCGCTTGCCGCGTGCGCCCCGGCGCCGAAGGCGGCCGCGGCGAAAACCGCGGCCCGGGCCAAGCGGCCAGGGATGAAGGTAGGCATGTGTTCTCGCTCCATGGAATTGTTATGGGGGTTGCCTGCAACCCGGTTGGCGCGGCTGTGCGCTGCTGTTGCAGGCATGGCCGCGGTCCCGGGGTATTCTCAGGTTTTGTTGCAAGTGCTACAACATTTCCCGTATATAGAATTCCATTTCCTTATGCCGGAAAGACACAACAGCACCCTCGTCGACGGCCTGCGCGTCGTCGAATACCTGGCCAACGCGGAAGGGCCGCAGCCGCTGACCGCGATCGCGGCCGCGCTGGGGCTGGGCAACAGCAAGGCGCATCGCTTGTTGCAGACGCTGCTGGAGGCGCAGTACGTCATGCAACAACCCGGCACACGCAAGTACCAGGCCTCGATCAAGCTGTGGACGCTGGGCTCGGCGGTGCTGCACCGCATGAGCCTGAGGACGGCCGCCGCCGGCGAGATGCACCGGCTGATGGAGGCGACCGGCGAAAGCGTGCACCTGTCGGTGCTGGAGCAGGCCGAGATCGTCTACGTGCACAAGGAGGAAAGCGACAACCCGGTGCGCGCCTACAGCCAGATAGGCGGGCGCATGCCCGCGCCGCTGGTGGCCACGGGCAAGGCGATGCTGGCCTTCCTGGGCGCCGACGAGCTGGAGCGCCTGTACGCGTCGCTGCCGGAGGGCGAGCGCGCGCGGGCCAGGAGTCTGCCGTCCTTCCTGAAGGAGATGCGCCTGGCGCGCGCCCGGCGCGTGGCCGTGAACCGCGGGGCCTGGCGCAAGGACGTCTACGGGGTGGCCTCGCCCATCCTGGACCACGCCGGCCACGCGGTGGCGGCGGTGGGGGTTTCCGGGCCGGCGCACCGTTTCAAGCGGCACCGCATCGCCGCCTTCGCGCGGGAGGTCCGGCGCTCGGCCGAGGCCATCGAGCTGCGCCTGTTCGGCGAGCCGCCCGGCCATCCGGTCTGGCGGCCGCGCTAGGCGCGGCGCGCCTGCCGGCGCGAGCGGCAGGCCGGGGACGAGCGGCGCGCGCGCGCCCTGCGCTGCCGCGCCCCCGTCTTACTCTTACTTCACCGAAATGTTGGCCTCCTTGGCGAGCGACTTCCACATCGGTATTTCGGTCTTGACGATGCGGTCGAGCTCGGCCGGGTCGCTGCCCACGATCACCGCGCCCTGGGCCAGGAAGGAGTCCTGGATGGCCTTGTCGTGGGCGGCGTCGGCGATGGCCTTCTGGATCTTGTCGACGATGGCCTGCGGCGTGCCGGCCGGCGCGAACATGGCGTACCAGGAATCGACGTTGAAGCCGGGCAGGGTCTCGGCCACCGTGGGCACGTCCGGCAGCACGGGCGTGCGTTCCTTGGTCGAGACCGCCAGGGCCCGGAGCTTGCCTTCCTTGACGTGGCTCGTGACCGAGGGCAGCGACACCCACAGCAGCGGGATCTGGCCGCCCAGCACGTCCACCGTGGCGGGGCCGCCGCCGCGGTAGGGGATGTGCGACAGCGGCAGGCCGGTCTTGAGCCTGAGCAGCTCGCCGGCGATGTGGCTGGGCGAGCCGGTGCCCGCCGAGCCGTAGGGCACCTGCTGCTGGGTCTTGGCGTAGTCGATCAGTTCCTTGAGCGAGGTCGCCGGAAAGGACGGGTTGGCCACCAGGATCTGCGGCGCCGAGGCCACCAGCGAAATGGGCGCGAAGTCCTTCTCGGTGTCGAAGGGCAGGCTGTCGTAGATGGCCGGGTTGATGGTGTGCGAGGACAGCGTGATGAGCAGGGTATAGCCGTCGGGTGCGGCGTTGGCCACGTAGCGCGTGGCGATGGTGCCGCCCGCGCCGCCCTTGTTCTCGATGACCACGGTCTGGCCCAGCGCCTTGCTGAGCGGGTCCTGCAGGATGCGGGCGGCCACGTCCACGCTGCCGCCGGGCGGGTAGGAGACGACCAGGCTGATGGGCTTGGTGGGGTAGGCGGCCGGGTCCTCGGCGGCGTGCAGCGGCGCGGCGAAGGCCGCGGCCAGCACGGCGGCGGCGGCAGCCAGCCGGGCGGCCAGGCGCGGCAGGGCGGCGCGGGACGACGGCGCGCCGACGGGGCGGCGGCCCGGCACAGCGTTTTGGCGGGTGGCGGGGGACATGCTGTTCTCTCTTTCGGGTGTGCTCTGGCGGATGCGTTCTGGCTTCGCGGCCGCGGCGCGCGGCGCAATGCGCGCTGGGCCGGGCCGGGAGATCCCGAATTGTGAGGGCGCGTACTAATATCTCCTACGTATAGAAAGTCATGTTCATATGCCGGGATGATCTAAGGTTTGCGAGGGACGGCGCCAGGCCTTGGCTAGCCTCGGCCAGCGGCTTTCTTCAGCAATTCCATCCCGCGGGCGGCATGCTTCGCGCCACGCGCGGCCCGGACCTTGAACCGGGTCTCAGCGTCGAATTCGGCCAGCATCAACGTGGTCATCTCGTCGATGAGGCGGTTCAAGGGCGTGCCGCGGCTTTCCGCGAGCGCCTTCAGGCGGCGGTGCTTCTCGTCGGGGAGTCGTACGGTCAGGGCGGCCATGTCATAGCTCCTTCAAAAAATCCTCTGGCGAAACGGGCCTCAGCCCGGGGAACTGCAGTTCCATCGCACGGAGATCCCGCAAATTGCGCGTTACCACGTATCGCGCGGCGCCGGCCACGGCCAGTTCCACCAAGTGGTTGTCTGCCTCGTCCGGCAGGTTGGGACGCCACAAGTAGTACACCCGCGTCCACTCGCAATAGGACAGGAAGATGTCCAGCAGTTCTTCCCTTTCCTGCGCGTCCAGGCGGCAGTCCCGGAACAGCGCTGCGCGGTTGAGCACATCTTCATACTCCGCCAATAGGGCCGTGCCCATTAGCGGGAGGCACCGCTCTTGGAGGCATGCCTCGATAACCGCTCGGGAAGCGCCGACACCCATGCAGGCGCCTACGAGAACATTGGTATCGACGACGATTCGCATGTTTTAATGGTAGCAGAAATGCCACCAGTAAGGGCAGATATGGCAGATTTATCCTCCCTGGATGCCAGGAATCAAAGGATCGTCTTCGTCAGCCCTGCCTTGCGCTACGAACGGCTGCGCCGCGCCCGTGCCGATGCGGGGTCGCCGTGCCGCGCTGTGTATAGTGTGGCGTGCCTACTTTCCTGCATACCGCCGATTGGCAGATCGGCAAACTCTACGGCCAGTTCGAGCCGGACGAGGCCGCCTTGCTGGCCGAGGAGCGCTTCGCCGCGGTCGAGCGGCTGGCCGCGCTCGCGGCTTCGCGCGGCGCGGATTTCGTGCTGGTGGCCGGCGACGTGTTCGACGCGCAGACCGTGGCCGATCGCACCATCCACCGCTTGTTCAACGCCATGGCGGGCTACGCCGGCCCCTGGGTGCTCCTGCCCGGCAACCACGACGCGGCGCTGGCCGAATCGGTGTGGACGCGCGCGCAGCGCCTGCAGGCCGTGCCGGCCAACGTGCGCCTGTGCCTGGCGCCCGCGCCGCTGGCGCTCGAAGCCGCCGGCGCCGTCGTCCTGCCCGCGCCGCTGACGCAGCGCCATACGCACGAAGACCTGACGCAGTGGTTCGCCGGCGCCGACACGCCGGCCGGGATGGCGCGCATCGGCCTGGCGCACGGCAGCGTGCAGGGGCTGCTGGCGGAGTCCATCGATTCGCCCAACCCGATCGCCGCCGACCGCGCGCGGCAGGCCCGCCTGGACTACCTGGCGCTGGGCGACTGGCACGGCACGCGGCAGGTCGATGCGCGCACCTGGTATGCCGGCACGCCCGAGACCGACCGCTTCCGCGCCAACGAGTCCGGCCAGGCGCTGTGGGTGGAGCTGGCCGGGCCGGGGGCGCTGCCGGCCGTGACGCCGCTGCGCACCGGCCGCTACGCCTGGCGCGACGAGGCGATGGAACTGCGCGTGCCCAGCGACGTGGACGAAGCGCTGCGCCGGCTCGCGGCCTACGGCCAGGACGAGGTGGCGCAGCTTGCGCTGTCCGGCCAGGTGGACCTGGCCGGGCACGAGCGCCTGCGCCAGGCCGTCGAGCAGGCGCGCGGCCGCGCGCGCAGCGTGGCGGCGGACTTGTCGGCGCTGCGGCTGGCGCCCACGGCCGAGGACATCGAGGCCATGCGCGCCGACGGCTACCTGGGCGCCGCGGTGGATGCGCTGCGCGCCGCGCAGGACGGGCCGGACGCCGAACGGGCCCGCGACGCGCTGGTCATCCTGGCCGAGCTGCTCGGGCCGGCACGCGGCGCGCCGCAGGCGGCCGGCACGTCGCGCCCCGGAAGCAGGCCGGGCGCGGCGGACGCGCCGCTTGCCGCAGCCGCATCCTTGCCGGAAGGCCTGCCGCCACCGGGATCGGGAGACGCGCCGTGAAGCTCTCCCGCATCCGCATCGAGCAGTTCCGGCGCTTTCGCCGGCCGCTGGAGATCGCCGGCCTGGAGCCGGGCATCAATCTGTTCGCCGGCCCCAACGAGGCCGGCAAGAGCACGGTGGTGGCGGCGATCCGCGCGGCCTTCTTCGAGCGCCACCGCTCCGGCACGGTCGAGGACCTGCGCCCGCGCGGCGAGCCGGCCGCCGTGCCGACGGTGGAGCTGGATTTCGAGATCGGCGGCCGGCCCTACCGGTTGAAGAAGAGCTTCCTGGGCAGGAAGCGCTGCGAACTGGACGCGCACGGCCGCCGCTACGACGGCGTGGAGGCCGAGGACCACCTGGCCGAGCTGCTGGGCTTCCAGTACGCGGGCAAGGGCAACAGCCGGGCCGAGCACTGGGGAATACCGGGCCTGCTGTGGATACAGCAGGGCGCGGGGCACGAGCTGCGCGAGCCGCTGGCGCACGCCACCGACCGGCTGCGCACCGTGCTGGACGACGCCCTGGGCGAGGTGGCCGCCAGCGGCGGCGACGACATCCTGGCCGCCGTCGAGGCCGAGCGCAGCCGGCTGCTGACGCCGGCTTCCGGCCAGCCGCGCGGCGCCTATGCCGAAGCCGCCAAGCTGGACGCGGAGCTGGCCGGGCGATTGCGCGAGCTGCAGGAGGCCATTGCGCGCTACCGGCAGGACGTCGATGCGCTGGAGGCCTTGCGCGCCGAGCACGCGCGCGACGAGCGCGAGGCGCCGTGGGTCGCCTTCCGCCGCCAGGCCGGCGAGGCCCAGGCGCAGTTGGACGCGGCGGCGCGCCTGCAGGACGACCTGGCGCAGGCGCGCGCGCGGCTGGCGCAGGCCGACGAGCGCCTGGAGATGCTGCGCCGGCAGTTGGACGGCCATGCCGGCGAAGAGGCCGCCGCCGCGCGCCGCGCCCGCGAGCGCGACGACGCCGCCGCGCGCGCCGAGGCCGCCGGCGCGGTGGCGCGCGACTGGGAGCGGCGCCACGCCGAGGCGGCCCGGGCCCATGAGGACGCCCGCGCCCGGCTCCGGCAGGCGCGCCGGCAGGAAGAGCGCCGCGCCGCCGCGCGCGCGCTCGAAGACCTGCGCGCGCGGCGGGAACGGGCCGGCGCCGCGCTGGCCGACGCCGAGGCCGCGCAGGCGGCGCTGCAGGAACACCGGCAGCGCGCGGCGGCCAGCGCCATCGCCGCCGGCGACGTGCAGCGCCTGCGCGAACTGCTGGGCCAGCTGGGCGAACTGGCGATCCGCCAGGAGGCGGCCGCCACGCGGCTGCGCTACGAACTGGAGGAAGGCCGCAGCATCGAGCTTGCGGGCCGCGCGCTGGCCGGCAGCGGCGAGCAGTTGCTGGTGCAGGACACCGAGGTGGTCGTGCCGGGCGTGGGCCGGCTGCGCATCGCGCCCGGCGGCGCCGACCTGGCCCGCCTGCGCCGCGACGCCGAGCCCCTGCGCGACGAGCAGGAAGCGCTGGCGCGCCGCCTGGGCGTGGCCGGCCTGCACGAGGCCGAGGCCAGGCTGCATGCCCACCAGCAGGCATCGGCCGACGCGCGCGCCAGCGCCGCCAGCCTGCAGGCCCTGGCCCCGCAGGGCGTGGACGCGCTGCGCGCCGAGCTGGCCGGCCTGGACGCCCGCCTGCGCGAGGCCGAGGCCGACGCGAGCGCGAGCATGGATGCCGGCGCGGACGTGAGCGTGGGCGATGCTTCGGCGATTTCCGCGGCCGACGCCCAGGCCGCCGAGGAAGCCGCCGCCCACTCGCTGCGCCAGGCCGAGCAGGCGCTGGCGCAGGCGCGCCAGGAGCAGGTCGCCGCCCAGGCCGCCGCCGCGGCCGCCGAGCGCGAGCTGGCCGCCGCCCGCGCGGTGCTGGACGCGCCCGGGCGCGCCGAGCGATTGGCGCAGGCCAACGCGCGCCTGACCGATGCGCGCGCCGAGCATGCAACCCTGGACGGACGCATCCAGGACCTGCTCGCGCGGCTCGCCGCCGCCCGCCCCGACGTCCTGCGCCAGGACGTCGAGCGCTACACCCGCAGCGCCGAGCAGCACGAGCGCAGCCACGCCGAGCGGCGCGACCGCATCACCCGCCTGGAAGTGGCGCTGCAGGCCGCCGGCGCCCAGGGCCTGGAAGAACGCCATGCCGAATGCCGCCGCGACGCCGAGCAGGCGGCGCGGCGCCTGCGCGAGCTGCGGCGGCGCGCGCAGGCGCTGGAATACCTGTACGGCCTGCTGCGCGAGCAGCGCCGCGCCGTCACGGCCAGGCTGCAGGCGCCGCTGCGCAGGCATCTGGACCACTACCTGCAATTGCTGTTCCCGCAGGCCAGCCTGGAGATCGACGAGAACCTGGCGCCCGGCGCGCTGATCCGTCCGTCCGGCGATGGCGGCGGCGCGGAATCCGGCGATTTCGAATCGCTCAGCTTCGGCGCGCGCGAGCAGATGGGCCTGGTCAGCCGGCTGGCCTACGCCGACCTGCTGCGCGAAGCGGGCCGGCCGACGCTGGTCATCCTGGACGACGCGCTGGCGCACAGCGACGACCGGCGCCTGGCGCAGATGAAGCGGGTGCTGTTCGACGCCGGCAGCCGCCACCAGGTGCTGCTGTTCACCTGCCACCCGGACAGGTGGCGCGACCTGGGCGTGGCGGCCCGCTCGCTTCCGGAACTGGCCGCGGCGGGAAACTGATCTCCGGTGCCTGGCCGTGGCTTGGCCTGGCATGGACGGGCGGCCCCGCGGGGCCGCCCGTCCCGAGCCCGTCAGCCTTCCTCGACGAAGGTCTCCTCGCGCTTCTTGCGGATCGACGGCAGGGCCACGATCACCACCAGGACCAGCGCGGCGGCCAGCAGCGAGGCCGACAGCGGACGCTCCACGAAGGTGACGTAATCCCCGCGAGACAGCAGCAGCGCGCGCCGGAAGTTCTCTTCCATCATCGGCCCCAGCACCAGGCCCAGCAGCAGGGGCGCGCC
>Ga0182738_1001295_pt1 | contig 31728 bp, 26 predicted proteins | sample eDN5th30CBELigMG_FD_128876 | JGI IMG/M metagenome (GOLD analysis project Ga0182738, IMG submission 128876) | Enriched Miracle-Growth compost microbial communities from Emeryville, California, USA - eDNA 5th pass 30_C BE-Lig MG (version 2)... ...
GGCGTTGCGCACCCGCCAGTCGGCCACCGCCGCCACCGCGACGAACAGGTCGGCATCGCGCGCCTGCGCCATGACGGCGTCGAGCATCTGCCGCGCCGTCAGCACCGGCACCACCGCCACGCCGCGCGGCGGCGGCAGCGCCGTGGGGCCGCTGACCAGGGTGACCTCGGCGCCGGCCTCGCGCGCGGCGCGCGCCAGCGCATAGCCCATCTTGCCCGAGGACCGGTTGCTCAGCACCCGCACCGGGTCTATCGGTTCGGACGTGGGCCCGGCCGTCAGCAGCACGCGCCGGCCGGCCAGCACCTTGGGCTGGAAGAAGGCGGCCAGGTCGGCCAGGATGTCGTGCGGCTCCAGCATGCGGCCGTCACCGACCTCGCCGCAGGCCTGGTCGCCCGAGTCCGGCCCCAGCACCGCGATGCCGTCGGCGCGCAGCTGCGCCACGTTGCGCTGGGTGGCCGGGTTGGCCCACATCTCGCGGTTCATGGCCGGGACGACCAGCAGCGGGCAGTTGCGCGCCAGGCACAGCGTGGCCAGCAGGTCGTCGGCCAGGCCGTGCGCCAGCCTGGCCATGAAATCGGCCGAGGCCGGCGCGACCAGGATGGCGTCGGCCCCGCGGCTGAGTTCGATGTGCGCCATGTTGTTGGCGATGCGCGCGTCCCAGGCGTCGCTGTGGACCGGCCGGCCCGACAGGGCCTGCATGGTGACGGGCGTGATGAAGTGCTGCGCGGCCTCGGTCATGACCACGTCCACCTCGGCGCCCTGGTCCTGCATGCGGCGCAGCAGTTCGGCGCTCTTGTAGCAGGCGATGCCGCCGGTCAGTCCGAGGACGATGCGTTTGCGGGCGAGGTCTTGCATGGCTGGGGCGCGAGTGGCTGATGCCGCCATTATGCGGCAAAGCCGATGCGGCCGGCGACGCGGTGCCGGCCGCTCCCTGCGCGGCGGTGCCTGGGACCCAGGCAGGCGCCCCGGCAGGAACCCCGGTGCCTGCGCCTAGCCCTGCTTGCGGCCGGCGCGCTCGCGGCGCGCGCGCAGCAGCTCGTCGGCCACCAGCAGCACCGCGCCGCAGGTGATGCCGATGTCGGCGATGTTGAAAGCCGGGTAGTACCAGTCGCGCCAGTAGAACAGCAGGAAGTCGATCACGTGGCCGTGCAGGGTGCGGTCGATCACGTTGCCCAGCGCGCCGCCCAGGATCAGCGCCAGCGACAGGCTGAAGCGGCGCTCGCCGCGGTGGCGGTGCAGCAGCCACAGGATGAAGCAGGCCGCCGCTGTGCCCAGCGCCGTGAACAGCCAGCGCTGCCAGCCCGCCTGGTCGGCCAGGAAGCTGAAGGCCGCGCCGCGGTTGTACAGCAGCGTGAAGTCGAAGACGGGCAGCACGGCGATGCGCTGGCCGTAGTCCAGCGCGGCGTCGAAATAGGCCTTGCTGAGCTGGTCGGCGGCGATGATGCCCGCCGCCAGCAGCAGCCAGGGCCAGACGGCGGCGCGCGGCCGCAGGGGCTGGGCGTGCGCGGCGGCGCTCATCCTAGGCTGCATTGCGCGGTTCGCCGGAACCGAACAGGTTGGACACGCAGCGTCCGCAGATCTCCGGGTGCGCCGGGTCGGCGCCCACGTCGGCGCGCCAGTGCCAGCAGCGCTCGCACTTGCGGTGCGCCGACGGCGCGATGCGGATGTCCAGCTCGCCCTGGCCGGCGTGCAGCGTGGCGCGCGAGACGATCAGCACGAAGCGCAGGTCGTCGCCCAGGCTGGCCAGCAGGGCGTGGTCCTCGCCCGAGGCGGTCAGGTCCACTTCGGCCTGCAGCGACGAGCCGATGCCGCCCTCGCTGCGCACGTTCTCCAGCGCGCGCAGGACCTCGGCGCGGATGGCGCGCAGGCGGTCCCACTTGGCCAGCAGCGCGTCGGCGCCGGCCGCGGCCGGCAGCTCGTGGTAGAGCTCGGTGAAGATGGTGAGCGCGCCGCCCGGCCGCGCGCCGGCCAGCGTGGTCCTGCAAAGCTCGCGCCAGGCTTCCTCGGCCGTGAAGGACAGGATGGGCGCCATCACCTTGAGCAGGGCCTGGGTGACGTGGGCCAGCGCCGTCTGCGCCGAGCGCCGCGCCCGGCTGTCGGGCGCGGTGGTGTAGAGCCTGTCCTTGAGCACGTCCAGGTAGAAGGCGCCCAGGTCCTCCGAACAGAAGGTCTGCAGGCGCGCGACGGCCGGGTGGAAGTCGTAGCGCTCGTAGTGGGCCAGCACGTCGGCCTGCATGCGCGCGGTCATGGCCAGCGCGTAGCGGTCGATCTCCAGCAGCTCGCTTTCCGGCACGCCTTGCGCGGCGGCGTCGAAGTCGGCCAGGTTGGCGAGCAGGAAGCGCAGGGTGTTGCGGATGCGGCGGTAGCCTTCCACCACGCGCTTGAGGATTTCGTCCGAGATGGACAGCTCGCCCGAATAATCGGTGGCGGCCACCCACAGGCGCAGGATTTCCGCGCCCAGCGAGTCCGACACCTTCTGCGGGGCGATCACGTTGCCCACCGACTTGCTCATCTTGCGGCCCTGGCCGTCGACCACGAAGCCGTGCGTGAGCAGGGCCTTGTAGGGCGGCTGGCCGTACAGCATGCAGCCGGTCAGCAGCGACGAGTGGAACCAGCCGCGGTGCTGGTCCGAGCCTTCCAGGTAGAGGTCGGCCGGCCAGGCCAGCGAGTCGCCGTGCGAGCCGGGGCGGGCGTGGTCCTTGCCGCCCAGCACGGTGGCGTGGGTGGTGCCGGAATCGAACCACACGTCCAGCGTGTCGCGGTTCTTTTCGTAGTGCTCGGCGTCGTCGCCGATCAGCTCGCGCGCGTCCAGCGCCTGCCAGGCCTCGATGCCGCCCTGCTCGACGCGCTGGGCGACCTGTTCAAGCAGTTCCAGCGTGCGCGGGTGCAGCTCGCCGGTCTCCTTGTGCACGAAGAAGGCCATGGGCACGCCCCACTGGCGCTGGCGCGATAGCGTCCAGTCCGGCCGGTTGGCGATCATGGCGTGCAGGCGCGCGCGGCCCCAGGCGGGGTAGAAGGCGGTCGCCTCGATGCCGGCCAGGGCCGATTCGCGCAGGGTGGGGGCGCCGTCGGCGGGGACGACGTCCATGCCGGCGAACCATTGGCTGGTGGCGCGGTAGATGATGGGCGTCTTGTGGCGCCAGCAGTGCATATAGCTGTGCGCGTGCTTTTCCGCGTGCAGCAGCGAGCCGGCCGCGCGCAGCGCCTCGACGATCTTCGGGTTGGCGTCCCAGATGAGCTGGCCGCCGAACAGCGGCAGGCCGTCGGCGTAGCGGCCGTCGCCCAGCACGGGGCTGAGGATGTCGGCGTCGGCCAGGCCGTGCGCCTTGCAGGACTCGAAGTCCTCGATGCCGTAGGCGGGCGCGGAGTGGACCACGCCGGTGCCGGTGTCCAGGGTGACGTAGTCGCCCAGGTAGATGGGCGAGAGCCTGTCGTAGCCCGCGTCGGCCTTGGCCAGCGGGTGGTGGAAGGCCAGGCCCGCCAGCTCGCGGCCGGGCGCCGTGGCGATGACTTCGCCCTGCAGCCCCCAGTGCTCCAGGCAGGCGGCCACGCGCTCGCGCGCCAGCAGCAGCAGCGGGCCGTGCGCGGGCGCGGGGGTGACGCGCACCAGCGCGTATTCCAGTTCGGGGTGGGCGTTGAGCGCCTGGTTGGCCGGGATGGTCCAGGGCGTGGTGGTCCAGATGACGATGGCGCCGTCCTCGACCGAATCCAGGCCGAAGGCGCGCGCCAGGCCGGGCTTGTCGGCGAAGGGGAAGGCCACGTCCACCGCCGGGTCGCTGCGCTCGGCGTATTCGACCTCGGCCTCGGCCAGCGCCGAGCCGCAGTCGAAGCACCAGTTGACCGGCTTCAGGCCGCGGAAGACGTAGCCCTTTTCCATGATGCGGGCGAGCGCGCGGATCTCGTCCGCCTCGTTGCCGTGGTTCATGGTCAGGTAGGGGCGGTCCCAGTCGCCCAGCACGCCCAGGCGCTTGAAGTCCTTCTTCTGGCGCTCGATCTGCTCCAGCGCGTAGGCGCGCGCCTTGGCCTGCACCTCGGCCACCGGCAGGTGCTTGCCGTATTTCTTCTCGATCTGGATCTCGATCGGCATGCCGTGGCAGTCCCAGCCCGGCACGTAGTGCGCGTCGTAGCCGGCCATGCTGCGGCTCTTGACGATGATGTCCTTCAGGATCTTGTTGACCGCGTGGCCGATGTGGATGTCGCCGTTCGCGTAGGGCGGGCCGTCGTGCAGCACGAAGCGCGGGCGGCCGGCGCTGGCCGCGCGGATCGCCTGGTAGATGCGCTTTTCCTCCCATTCGGCCACCCAGCCGGGCTCGCGCCGGGCGAGATCGCCGCGCATGGGGAAGGCGGTATCGGGCAGGTTGAGGGTTTTTTTATAGTCCATGAACGGCGAAATAGGCGCGCGCATTGCGCTCGTCGCGAGCGATGGCGGCGGTCAGCGTGGGAAGGTCGGGGAACTTTTCTTCGTCCCGCAGCTTGTGCAGGAATTCGACGCGCACGAGTGTACCGTAAGCATCCACGGTGGCATCGAGCACGTGGGCCTCCAGCAGCACCCGGCCGCTGTCCTCCACGGTGGGGCGCACGCCCAGGCTGGCCACCGCCGGCAGCGGCCGTTCGGCCAGGCCGTGCACGGCCACCACGTAGATGCCCGAGCGCGCCGCGCAGCGCGGCGCCACGCGCAGGTTCAGGGTCGGGTAGCCGAGCGTGCGGCCGAGCTTGCGGCCGTGGATGACATGGCCGCTGACGGCGTAGTTGTGGCCCAGCAGCTGGGCGGCGTGCTCCAGGTCGCCCACGGCCAGCGCCGTGCGCACTTCCGAGCTGGAGACGCGGTGGCCGTGCGCGTCGGTGACGTCGGGCAGGGTGGCGACCTCGAAGCCGTGGCGCCGGCCGGCCTCGCGCAGCAGGGCGACGTCGCCGCTGCGCCGGTGGCCGTAGCGGAAGTCTTCGCCCACCATCAGCCAGCGCGTCTGCAGGCCGGCCACCAGCAGTTGCTGCACGAAGGCGTCGGCCGACATCTCGGCCAGGCGGCGGTCGAAGCGCTCCAGCACCACCTGGGCGATGCCGTGGCGCGCCAGCCCGGCCAGCTTGTCGCGCAGCCCGGAGATGCGGGTGGGCGCCAGCTCCGGCCGCTGCGCCTGCAGCGCGAAGTATTCGCGCGGGTGCGGCTCGAAAGTCATCACCGTGGGGACCAGGCCGCGTTCGTCGGCGGCGCGGCGCAGTTCGGCCAGGATGGCCTGGTGGCCGCGGTGCACGCCGTCGAAATTGCCTATGGTCAGGGCGCAGGGCGCGCGCAGGCGCGCCGGCGGCTGGGAACGGTGGATGCGCAGCATGGGTTTCACGCCCGACAGTTTACAATTTCGGGTTGCCCGCCATTGGAACCGATATCTTGTCCGCCATCATTTCCGCCAGCGGCCGGCGCCGCGGCCCGGCCCGCTTCGTCATCCTGATATCCGGGCGCGGCAGCAACATGCAGGCGCTGGTCCAGGCCTGCGCGGCCGAAGCCTGGCCGGCCGAAATCGCCGCCGTGATCGCCAGCCGCGCCGACGCCGAAGGCCTGGCCTGGGCGGCCGGGCAGGGCATCGCCACCGCGGCCGTGGCCCACCGCGACTATCCCAGCCGCGAAGCCTTCGACGCCGCGCTGGCCGAGCGCATCGACGCCTACGATCCCGACTGGGTCCTGCTGGCCGGCTTCATGCGCGTGCTGACGCCGGGCTTCGTGCAGCGCTACGCGGGGCGGCTGGTCAACATCCATCCCTCGCTGCTGCCGGCCTTCCCCGGCCTGCACACGCACGCCCAGGCGCTGGCCGTGGGGGTGCAGGCGCACGGCTGCACGGTGCACTACGTGACGCCGGTGCTGGACCACGGGCCCATCATCGCCCAGGGCGTGGTGCCCGTGCTGGCCGGCGACACGCCGGAAAGCCTGGCGGCGCGCCTGCTGGGCATGGAGCACCGCGTCTACCCGCAGGTCGCCCGCTGGCTGGCCGAGGGCCGCGTGCGGCTGGGCGCCGACCAGCGGGTGGAAGTCGAGGGCGTGGCGCAGCGCCTGTTCGCCATGCAAAAGGAGACGGCCGATGAGCGCGAATGACGCAGGCAAGCGCCGCGGCGCGCCGGCAGCCAGGGGCGATGGCGTGCGCAGGGATGGCAGGACGGGCAGGAGCGCGAATGCAGGCAGGAGCGGCGGCGTAGGCAGAGGCGACGGCGCAGGCAGGAGCGGCAGCCCTGGCAGGAGCGATGGACCTGGCAGGAGCGGTGGCCCCGGCAGGGGCGCCAGCGCGGGCGGTGGCAGGGAGGGCGGCGCGGCGCGGCCGCCAGGCCGCCAGGGCCCGGGCCGGCCGGCTGGCGGCGGGGCGGCCGGCGCTTCCCGCGCGGCGCCGCAGCGTCCGCAGGCGCCGCGCATCGCCGTGCGCGTCGAGCAGGTCCAGCAGGTGCTGGGCGAAATCCTGCAATGGCAGTATCCCGCCGACGCCGTGCTGTCGCACTGGCTGCGCGCGCATCCGGGCCTGGGCGGGCGCGACCGCGGCGAACTGGCCGAGGCCGTCTACGACACGCTGCGGCACCTGCGCCGCTACCGCCAGTACGCCGAAAGCGGCAGCGGCCCGGCCGCGCGCCGGCTGGCGCTGCTGGGACTGGCCGCGACGCTGGGCATGGAGGCCCTGGAGCCCGCCCTGGCCGCCGACGAGGCGCAGTGGCTGGCGCGCGTGCGGCGCATCGCCCTGGACACCCTGCCGCGCGCCGTGCGCCACAGCCTGCCCGACTGGCTGGACGAGCGCCTGGCCGCGCTGCCCGAGCCGGATGCCCTGGCCGCGGAACTGAACCGCCCGGCCGGGCTGGACATCCGCGTCAATCCCATGACCGCCCGGCGCGAGGAGGTCCTGGCGGCCCTGCGCGACGGCCCTGCCGCCCGCCACGACCCGCGGCCCACGCCGTATTCGCCCTGGGGTATCCGGCTGGCCGGCCGGCCGGCGCTGAACCGCTGGCCGCTGTACGAAAACGGCGCCGTCGAGGTCCAGGACGAGGGCAGCCAGCTGCTGGCCCTGCTGGTCGCGCCGCGCCGCGGCGAGATGATCATCGACTTCTGCGCCGGCGCGGGCGGCAAGACCCTGCTGCTGGGCGCGCTGATGCGCTCGACCGGGCGCCTGTACGCCATGGACGTGTCGGCCGCGCGGCTGGCGCGCGCCAAGCCCCGGCTGGCGCGCAGCGGCCTGTCCAACGTGGCCACGGTGGCCATCTCCGGCGAGAACGACGCGCGCGTCAAGCGCCTGGCCGGCAAGGCCCACCGGGTGCTGGTGGACGCGCCGTGCAGCGGCGTGGGCACGCTGCGGCGCAATCCCGACCTGAAGTGGCGCCAGCACCCGCAGGCGCTGGCCGAACTGGGCGCCCTGCAGGCGCGCATCGTCGACGCTGCGGCGCGCTGCGTGGCGCCCGGCGGCCGACTGGTCTACGCCACCTGCAGCCTGCTGCGCGAGGAGAACGAGGACCAGGCCGAGGCCTTCCTGGCCCGCCACCCGGGCTTCCGCCTGCTGGACGCGGGCGAGATACTGGCCGGGCGGGTGGAAGGCCTGGATATGCCCGGCCCCTACCTGAGCCTGCGCCCGGACGTGCACGGCACCGACGGCTTCTTCGCGGCGGTGTTCGAGCGCGCCGGCAAGGAAGAAGCGGCGCGCGGGGCCGCGGCGGCGGAAGAGGCGGCGGAAGAGGCCGTGGAAGAGGCGGGCGGCGAGGCGGGTCCGGCGGATGCCGTGGAGCCGGGCGAGGCTGCGCCGGGCGATCCGCTTGCGGCCGGAGCCCCGCCGGAGCCTGCCGCCCCTACGGCCGAACGGTGACGCGCCCGCGGAACACCCGCGAGCCGAGCTGGCCGGACTGGTAGAAGACCCGCCAGGACACTTCTTCCTCGCCGCGCGCGTCGGCCGCGGCGCGGTAGACCACCTGCGCGACGGGCGCGCGCAGGCGCGGGCAGCGCGGCTCGTCGCCGATCGCGGCGGGGCCGCTGCGGCGCACCGTCAGCGAGCCCTGGCGCGGCGCCTGCACGATCTGCACCGACGGCGCGCGCAGGGCGGCGCAGTCGCCGGTGCGCGGGTCGTGGCGGGCCTCGTAGTAGGTGCCCAGCACGATTTCCCGGCCGGGCTCGGCCTGCCAGGCCAGCGGCGGCTGCCGGGCCGGGGCGGGCGCGCCGGCGAGCAGCAGCGCGGCCGCCGCCAGGCAGGCGGCCAGGCGATGGACGGGACGGGCCGGCGGGCGGGCGGGCGCGCCGCCGGACGCCCTGCCCGGGCGGGGCGGGGCGCCGGCCCGGGCGGAAGGCCCGCAGCGTAGTCTTTTGAAACAGGGACGCATATCCGGCAGTCGCGCCGGCGTCCCCGCCGGGCCCGCGGAAGGCCCCGGCCGAAGCGCCGGAAAACCAAGCTTAATCATTGATCTTACTCAAAAACTATTTTGCAACCCTACTGTCATAGGGGTGTCGGGTAGGCTAAACTGCCACCTAGTTTCATCACGGGACCCAACCTACATGGATGCCTTGCTTTCCTTCGCCGCCGGCGGCCTGCTGCAAGCCGAATGGTGGCAGATCGTGCTCGTCACGCTGGTGCTCACCCACATCACCATCGTATCCGTCACGATTTTCCTGCACCGCAGCCAGGCCCACCGGGGGCTGGACCTCCACCCGGCCGTCGCCCACTTCTTCCGCTTCTGGCTGTGGATGACCACCGGCATGGTCACCAAGGAATGGGTGGCCATCCACCGCAAGCACCACGCCAAGTGCGAACGCGAAGGCGACCCGCACTCGCCCATGCTGTACGGCATCGGCCGCGTGCTGTTCCGCGGCGCCGAGCTCTACCGCGAGGAAGCCGCCAACGCCGAAACCCTGTCGCGCTTCGGCCACGGCACGCCGGACGACTGGCTCGAGCGTAACCTCTACGCGCGCCGCACCACGCTGGGCATCTTCACCATGCTGGGCATCGACCTGGTCCTGTTCGGCGCCGCCGGCCTGACGGTCTGGGCCGTGCAGATGGCCTGGATCCCCTTCTGGGCGGCCGGCGTGGTCAACGGCATCGGCCACTACTGGGGCTATCGCAACTTCGCCAGCCCGGACACCAGCACCAACGTCTTCCCGGTCGGCGTGCTGATCGGCGGGGAAGAGCTGCACAACAACCACCACGCCTACGGCACCTCGGCCAAGTTCTCCAGCAAGTGGTACGAGTTCGACATCGGCTGGATGTACATCCGCCTGCTGCAGGCGCTGGGCCTGGCCCAGGTCAAGAAAGTGGCGCCCAAGCTCAAGCTGGATTCCGCCGGCAAGCCGGTGGCCGACCTGGCCACGCTGCGCGGCGTGATCACCCACCGCTACGAGATCATGGCCCGCTACACCGCGCTGATGCGCCGTGCCGTGCGCGACGAAATGTCCCGCCTGCGGCCCACCCGGCAGGCCGGCAACGAGCAGTGCAACTGGCACCTGCTCAAGCGCGCCCGCGCCTGGCTGCACCTGTCCGACGACAGCCTGCAGCCCGAGCAGCGCGCCCAGATCGACCAGGCGGTCGCGCAGCACCAGGCCCTGTCCACGCTGCTGCAGATGCGCCGCGAGCTCGGCCGGCTGTGGGAAAGCTCCAGCGCCAGCAGCGAGCAACTGCTGCACGACCTGCAGGCCTGGTGCCAGCGCGCCCAGCAAAGCGGCATCGAGGGCCTCGAGCAGTTCGCCTACCGGCTGCGCCGCTACGCGGCATGATAGACAAGCTCAACCCTGAACAACGCGCCGCAGTAACCCTAGCACCGCAGCACGCCCTGGTCCTGGCCGGGGCGGGCAGCGGCAAGACCCGGGTGCTCACCACCCGCATGGCCTGGCTGATTCAAACCGGCCAGGCCAGTCCTTTTGCGCTGCTGGCAGTCACCTTCACCAACAAGGCGGCGCGCGAGATGCTCTCGCGCGTTTCGGCCATGCTGCCCATCGATACGCGCGGGCTGTGGATAGGCACCTTCCACGGCCTGTGCAACCGGCTGCTGCGCGCCCACCACCGGGACGCCGGCCTGCCGCAGGGCTTCCAGATCCTGGACACGGCCGACCAGCTCGCCGCCATCAAGCGCCTGCTCAAGGCGGCCGGCATCGACGACGAGAAGTACCCCCCGCGCGACGTCCAGCGCTTCATCAACGGCGCCAAGGAAGAGGGGCTGCGCCCGGGCGAGGTCGAGGCCTGGGACAGCTACCGCCGCCGCATGGTGGAAATCTACGAGCTCTACCAGGCCCAGTGCGAGCGCGAGGGCGTGGTGGACTTCCCCGAGCTGCTGCTGCGCGCCTACGAGCTGCTGTCGCGCAACGCGCCGGTGCGCGAGCACTACCAGCGGCGCTTCCGCCACATCCTGGTCGACGAGTTCCAGGACACCAATACCCTGCAATACCGCTGGCTGACGCTGCTGGCCGGCGGCGGGGCGTCCATCTTCGCGGTGGGCGACGACGACCAGTCCATCTACGCCTTCCGCGGCGCCAACGTGGGCAACATGGCCGACTTCGAGCGCGAGTACGCGCGCGGCACGGTCATCCGCCTGGAGCAGAACTACCGCTCCTACGGCCACATCCTGGACGCGGCCAACGCGCTGATCGGCCACAACACCGGCCGGCTGGGCAAGAACCTGTGGACCGAGCAGGGCGAGGGCGAGCCGATCCGCGTGGTCGAGCAGCCCAGCGACGGCCTGGAGGCGCAGTGGATCGTCGACGAGATCCGCGCCCTGGTGGCCGACGGCCGGCTGCGCCGCGAGATCGCCGTGCTCTACCGCAGCAACGCGCAGTCGCGCGTGATCGAGCACGCGCTGTTCTCCGCCGGCATTCCCTACAAGGTCTACGGCGGCCTGCGCTTCTTCGAGCGCCAGGAGATCAAGCACGCGCTGGCCTACCTGCGGCTGATCGCCAACCCGGGCGACGATACGTCCTGGCTGCGCGTGGTCAATTTCCCGGCGCGCGGCATCGGCGCGCGCACGCTGGAGCAGCTGGCCGACCAGGCCGCCAGCCTGGGCACCAGCCTGTACGGCGCGGTGGCCATGGTCGCCGGCAAGGGCGGCGCCAACCTGGCGCAGTTCGCCCGCCTGGTGCAGCGCCTGACCGAGGAAACGCGCAGCCTGCCGCTGCCCGAAATGGTCGCCCACGTGCTGGAGGAAAGCGGCCTGCTCGCGCACTACCGCGAGGAAAAGGAAGGCGCCGAGCGCATCGAGAACCTGAACGAGCTGGTCACCGCGGCCTCGGTCTTCGCCACCGAGGAAAACTACCAGGGCCTGCCGGCGGGCGAGCCCGCGCCGGCCGGCGGCTCGCTGCCCGAGCCGGATGGCGACGCCGGGCTGGCGGCGGCCGACGGCCTGGCGCCGCTGGCCGCCGTCGACGCGCTCACGCCGCTGGCGGCTTTCCTGTCGCATGCCGCGCTGGAAGCCGGCGACAACCAGGCCCAGGCCGGCCAGGACGCCGTCCAGCTGATGACCGTGCACGCGGCCAAGGGGCTGGAGTTCGACGCCGTCTTCATCACCGGCCTGGAGGAAGGCCTGTTCCCGCACGAGAACAGCGTGCTGGAGCAGTCCGGGCTGGAGGAAGAGCGCCGGCTCATGTACGTGGCGATCACCCGCGCGCGCGAGCGGCTCTACCTGAGCCTGGCGCAAAGCCGCATGCTGCACGGCCAGACGCGCTACGCCATGCGCTCGCGCTTCCTGCAGGAAATTCCCGAGGAGCACCTGAAGTGGCTGTCGCCTCGCGTGGCCTCGGGCTACGGGGCCGACGAGGGCGCGCGCGGGCGCGCCTTCATGGACGCCTTCGGCCGCCAGCCCACCGGGCGCATCGCGCCGCGCGTGCCGCGCACTTCCAGCAGCGGCGTCACCGTGGGCAGCCAGCAGTTCCGCATCGGCCAGGGCGTGCGCCACGCCCGCTTCGGCGAGGGCACCATCATCGGCCTGTCCGGCAGCGGCCAGGACGCCCAGGCGCAGATCCAGTTCCGCGAAGTCGGCGCCAAGACGCTGGCGCTGGGGATAGCCAAGCTGGACATCGTGCAGGGCTGAGGCGGGTCGCAGCCGGGGCGTTCGCTGCGTCGGCGCGTCCGAGGCGTCCGGCGGTTCTGGCGCGCCCGCCGCGGGGCTCGCAGGGCTTTGCCTACATCGGCTCGATGCCGGCGTTCTTCGCCAATTGCTTGTTGGTTTCGATTTCCTTGCGGACGAATCCGGCGAACTCGGGCTGCGCCATGATCCTGACCTGGTTGCCGGCCTTGGCGTACTGGTCCTGCAGCTCGGGCGTGCGCAGCGCCGCGGCCACGTCGTCGGCCAGCTTGGCGAGGACCGGCGCGGGCAGGCCCGAGGGCGCCCACATGCCTACCCACAGCTCGGCCTGGAAGCCGGGATAGCCGGATTCGGCGATCGTCGGCACCTCCGGCAGCGAGGCCACGCGCTCGGCCGAGGTGACGGCCACGGGCCGGATCTTGCCGTCCTTGAGCATGCCGGCCACCGTGGGCAGGGGTGCCACGTAGAAGCGCGAGCGGCCCGCCGCGACGTCGGTCACCGCGTCGGGCGAGCCCTTGAACGGGATGTGCGTCATCCGGATGCCGGCCGCCTGGGTGAAGAGTTCCGCCGTCAGATGGGTGACCGAGCCCATCCCGGCCGAGGCGAAGGGCTCGGCGCCGGGTTTGGCCCTGGCCGCCTGCACGATGTCCGCGACGGTCTTGTAGGGGCCGGACGACGCCGTCACCAGCACATAGGGCGAGGTCGCCAGCAGGCCGACGTCGACCAGGTCCCTGGCCGGGTCGTAGGGCAGCGATTTGTACAGCGCGGGGTTGCTGGCGTGCGAGGCGCTCTGCACCAGCAGGGTGTGGTCGTCGGTAGCCTGGACCACTTCCCGCGTGCCGATCTGGCCGCCGGCGCCCGGCCGGTTCTCGATCACCACGGGTTGCTTCCAGATGTCCTGCAGGGGCTTGGCCAGAGTGCGCGCGACGATGTCCGCGCCCGAACCCGGCGTCAGCGGCACGATCAGCCGCACTGGGCGGGTCGGCCACTCCTGGGCCTGTGCCTGCACGGCCGGGGCCAGCAGCGCGGCGGCCAGCAGCAGCGCCGCCTGGCGGGCAATCCGGATTGCGGATGGGTTCATGGCTGTCTCCTCGGTGTGGCCTCGCCGGCCCTGTTTCTCGTTGTCTCGTCCCGCCGGCGCGCCTGTGCCCAGCGTGCCGGCGTGTCTGCGTCACGTCTGCGCGGACGCGCGCTGTTTTTCCACCTGGACGAAAAAGTCGCACAGCAGGCGGGTGAACTGCCCGGGTTTCTCGATATTGGCCAGGTGCGCGGCATCGTCGATGACATGCAGGGTCGACCCGGCGATTTCGCGATGCAGCACCTGCGAGGCGGACAGGGGGCAGGCCGGGTCGTCGCGCCCGACGATGATTTGCGTGGGCGCTGCGATGCCGCGCAGCAGGTGGGTCTGCGACATGTCGCGCACGGCGCTGGCGCAGGCGATGTAGCCTTCGACGCCGGTGCCCAGGATCATCTCGCGCACCCAGGCGATGGCTTGCGGCTCGCGCTCGACGAAGGAAGGGACGAACCAGCGCTTGATCGTGGCGTCGACCAGCCCCTCTATCCCCTGCGCGCGCGCCGTGGCGAAGCGTTCGTCCCACATCGCGCGCGGTGGCATTTCGCTGGCCGTGTCGCACAGCGACAGCGAGCGCACCCTGGTCGGGTGGCGCAGCGCCAGCTGCTGGCCGATCATGCCGCCCATGGACAGGCCCACGAAATGGACGTCGTCGAAGCCGGCATGCTCGATCAGCCGGGCCGCGTCGTCGGCCATGGCCTCGATGCTGTAGGGGCCCGGCGGTGTCTCGGACTGGCCGTGGCCCCGGGTGTCGTAGCGCAGCACCTGCCAATCGCGCGTCAGCGCCTCCCGTTGCGGGTCCCACATCGTCCAGCTGGACATCAGGCTGTTGGACAACATGACGACGGGGGCATTCTTCGGGCCGTCCAGCCGATAGGCGAGGCGGACGCCGCGCAGCTGCGCAGAGGGCATAGGTGGGACTCCGGTGGTTCGGGTGAGGGGAAAACCCTGTCGGGTTCGCGACCCTGCCAGTCTAGGAACCCCGGCCGCCGGCGCATACGGGTGCTTTCCATGTCACGTGATACGATTTTCGCGTCGGGGGAAAGCCCCCGCGCCGCCCGCCCGCGCGGCGGGCCGCCGGCGCTGCGGGGGCCGGGTGGGCGGAAGAATCGGAAGGGGACGACAGATGACGCTACCGTCTCGCGATGCCGCCGGGCAGGCGCAGGCAGCGTGGCCCGCCCTGACGGGGGCGATGTCCAAGTTGCGCGTGAAGCACTTCCAGCTGCTCGATGCGATCGAGGCGCACGGTTCGCTGCGCCAGGCGGCGCTGGCCCTGTCCATCCAGCAGGCGGCGGCGCTCGCGCTGATCGACGATCTCGAATTCGCCTTCGGCATGGCGCTGGTCACCCGCGATCACAGCGGCACGGTGCTCACCTCGGCCGCCCATCCCATCCTGGCCAGGGCGCGGCTGGCGCTGCAGGAGATCACGGTGGCGCGGCAGTTCGCGGCGCGCACGCACGCCACGGGCGGGCGGCTGCGCCTGGGCGCCTCGCCCTACCTGATCGCGGCCATGGTGCCCGAAATGGTCGCCCTGCTGGGCCGCGACCGGCCGGCGCTGGAGCTGGAGGTGCGCGAAGGCACGCTGGACGCGCTGATCGCCGATCTGACCCAGGGCCGGCTGGATGCGGTGCTGGGCAGCGTGGAGCAGGCCGCGCTGCTTTCCAGCGCCGTGGCGCTGGAATCCACTGTCCTGGTGGGCGAGGAAATGTGGGTGGTGGCGGGCAAGGGTCACCCCCTGTTCGGGCGCCGGCGGGCGAGCCTGGACGAGGTGCTGGCCGGGCCCTGGGTGCTGCCCCTGTCCACATCGCACGTGCGGGGCCTGGTCGACAGCGCCGTGTTCGACTGCGGCGTGCCGCCCATCCAGCCGCGCGTCGAGTGCCGCGGCATCCACAACCTGCTGGCCATTGCGGCGACGGCGGGCCTGCTCAGCGTCGGGCCGCGCAGCGAGATCGACAAGCGGGTGTGGCGCGGGCGCGTGTCCCGGCTGCGGACGCCGCTGGCGCTGAAGGCGCCGCCGTATTTCTTCGTGAGCCGGCGCCATGCGCAGCCCGGCCCCGACCTGCTGGCCCTGCGCAGCTGCGCGGCCGGCACGGCCCGGCGGCTGTTCGGCGCAGGCGGGGATGCGGGATGAGCGGGCCTTGAGCGGCTGGCGGAGCCAGGAGGACCCGGGCGGGTGCTGCTTGGCACAGGCGCCGGCCAGCCCGCCGTCGCGGGCGATCGGGCATGCCGGTTCAGGTTGCTGCGGCCTTGGCCTTGGCCTGCTTGGTGGTCTTGCGCGCCCGCGTGGCGGTTTTCCTGGGGGCCTTCGCGGCGGCCGGCGCGGCGTGGGCCGCAGTCCCGGCCGCCGGCTCGGCCGGCGAGGGCGCTTCGGCCGGGGCCGGCGGCGGCGAACCCGCGGAGCGGTACACATAGGTGCCCGATTTCTCGTCGCGGCCGGATTCCAGCAGGCCCAGGGCCTGGGCTTCCTCCAGCAGGTTGCCGAAGGCGCGAAAGCCGTAGTAGGACTCGTTGAAGTCCGGCCGGCGGCGCTTGATCGCATCCTTGAGCGCCGAGGCCCAGATCTTGCCGCCGTCGCCGCGCTCGGCCATCAGCGCGTCGAAGGTCTCCACCGCCAGGTCTATGGCCTGGCGGCGCAGGGCTTCCGGTTCGCCGGCGCGCCCGGCGTCGTCCTTGGCCGCGGTTTCCGCCGCGCGCCGGGTGGCGGCGCCGGCCGCCCGGCCTTCGGACCGGGCCTGCTTGCGCAGGCTGTCGCGCACCAGGTCGTCGTAGAAAATGAACTCGTCGCAGTTGGCGATCAGCAGGTCCGAGGTCGAGCGCTTGACGCCCACGCCGATCACGCGCTTGGCGTTCTCGCGCAGCTTGGACACCAGCGGCGAAAAATCCGAATCGCCGCTGATGATGACGAAGGTGTCGACGTGCGCCTTGGTGTAGCAGAGGTCCAGGGCGTCGACCACCAGGCGGATGTCGGCCGAGTTCTTGCCGGACTGGCGCACGTGCGGGATTTCGATCAGCTCGAAGCTGGCCTCGTGCATGGCGGCCTTGAAGGCCTTGTAGCGCTCCCAGTCGCAATAGGCCTTCTTGACGACGATGCTGCCCTTGAGCAGCAGGCGCTCGAGCACCGGGGCGATGTCGAATTTCTCGTACTGGGCGTCGCGCACGCCGAGGGCGACGTTCTCGAAGTCGCAGAACAGCGCCATGCTGGCGCTTTCCGGAGGTGGGCTCATGCGGGGCTCCAGGAGATGAGTGGGGCGGCCGAACGGGCGCCGGCCGTGGCTGCCGGGACGCGGGGCCGGCCATGGCCGTGATTATGGGGCCCGGGGACGGCGCGCGCCAGCCGTGTCCGGGAACCGTATGGCCGCCAGGCATTTCGCCAGGCAGGCGGCACAGGCAGGGCAGGCGGCGGCCCCGCGGCCCTGCCGGCATCGCCGCAGCGCCTAGCCCAGCGCTTCGAGCTCTTCCTGCAGCTGCAGCCAGCGCTCCTCGGCCGATTCCAGGCGCTTGGCCAGCTCACCATGTTCGGCCAGCACGCGCACGCGCTCGTCGCGGCGCGCGTCGCCGTAGAAGTCCGGGTCGGCGATCAGCGCGTCCAGCTCCTGCTGGCGGGCGCGCTGCTTCTCCATGTCGGCTTCCAGCGCGGCCAGCTGCTTTTCCAGCGGCTTGCGCAGGGCGGACAGGCGCTGGCGCTCCTCGGCCTCGCGGCGGCGCTGGGCCTTGCGCTCGGCGGCCGACTCGCCGCCCGCGCCGGAATCCACGTCCGTGCCCGGCCCCATGCCTGCGCGCGAGCCGGGAGCCGGATCCGGGCCGGTATCCGGGCCGTCGCTGCCGCGGATGCCGGTGTCCGGGCCGCCGCCTGCGTTCCTGCCCGCGCCGGCGGCCGCCCGCCGCGCCCCCGCCGCGCGCGCGGCCAGCCATTCCCGGTAGTCTTCCAGGTCGCCGGAGAACTCCTGCACGGCGCCGTCGGCGACGATCCAGAAATCGTCCACCGTGGTGCGCAGCAGGTGCCGGTCGTGCGACACCAGCAGCATGCTGCCGGAGAACTCCGCCAGCGCGGCGGCCAGGGCCTCGCGCGTTTCCACGTCCAGGTGGTTGCTGGGCTCGTCCAGCAGCAGCAGGTTGGGCTTGCGCCAGACGATGAGCGACAGGGCCAGCCTGGCCTTTTCGCCGCCCGACATCGGGCCCACCTTGTCGTTGACGGTGTCGCCGCTGAAGCCGAAGCCGCCCAGGTAGTTGCGCAGCTCCTGCTCGCGCGCCTGGGGCGCGATGCGCGCCAGGTGGGCCAGCGGCGTGGCGCCGGTGTCGAGCACGTCCAGCTGGTGCTGGGCGAAATAGCCGATGTTCAGCCCGCGCGAGGCCTGGCGCCGGCCCGCCAGCGGCTCCAGCTCGCCGGCCAGGGTCTTGACCAGGGTGCTCTTGCCGGCGCCGTTGGCGCCCAGGATGCCGATGCGGCTGCCGCCGCGCACCATCAGGTCCACGCCGCGCAGCACCGGCGCGCCCTGGCCGTCGCGCGCGTAGCCGGCCTGCAGGCCTTCGAGCACCAGCAGGGGATCGGGCATGCTGTCCGGCGAGGGGATGCGGATGTCGATGCCGGCCTCGGCGTGCACCGGGGCCAGCGCCTGCATGCGCGCCAGCGCCTTGACGCGGCTCTGCGCCTGCTTGGCCTTGCTGGCCTTGGCCTTGAAGCGGTCGATGAAGCCCTGCAGCCGGGCCGCTTCGCGCGCCTGCCTGTCCCAGGCGTAGCGGCTCTGGCGCAGGCGCTCGGCGCGCTGGGCGACGAAGTCCTGGTAGCCGCCGCGGTAGCGAACCAGCTTGCCGTGGTCGAAATGCAGGACGGCGCGCGCGGCCGCGTCCAGGAATTCGGTGTCGTGCGAGATCATCAGTACCGTGCCGGGGTAGGCCGCCAGCCAGCGCTCCAGCCACAGCATGGCGTCCAGGTCCAGGTGGTTGGTGGGCTCGTCCAGCAGCAGCAGGTCCGACGGCGCCATCAGCGCGCTCGCCAGCGCCAGGCGCATGCGCCAGCCGCCGGAAAAGCTCGCCACCGGGTTCATCCATTCCTGCGGGGCGAAGCCCAGGCCGGCCAGCAGCTGCTCGGCGCGCGAGGCCGCGCTCCAGGCGCCGGCCTCGGTCAGGGCCGCTTCCAGCTCGGCGATGCGGGTGCCCTCGCTGTCGGGCGTTTCCGCGCGTTCGCGCTGCAGCGCGCGCAGCGTCGCGTCGCCGTCGATGACGAATTCGCGCGCGGGGCGGTCGTCGGCGGCGATCTCCTGGCGCACCGAGGCGATGCGCCAGCCGGCCGGCATGTCCAGGCTGCCCGCGTCCAGGTCCAGCTCGCCCTGCAGCAGGGCGAACAGCGTGGACTTGCCCGCGCCGTTCCGGCCGACGATGCCGACCCGCTCGCCGGGATGGATGACGAAATCCGCCTGGTCCAGCAGCACCTTGCTGCCGCGCCGCAGGACCAGGCCGGCGGCGCGGATCATGGCGCGAGCTGCCGGCGTTCCAGCAGCAGGATCTGGTCGTCGCCCGATTCGGTCTGCAGCCAGACCGGTTCGAGCGTGGGGAAGGCGGCCTCGAAATGATCGCGCTCGTGGCCCAGCTCCAGCACCAGCAGGCCCTGCGGGGCCAGGTAGCGCGGCGCATCGCGCAGGATGCGGGCGATCAGCGCCATGCCGTCGCCGCCGCCGGCCAGCGCCATTTCCGGCTCGCGGCGGTATTCCTGGGGCAGGGCGGCCATGGAGGCCGCGTTGACGTAGGGCGGGTTGCAGACGATCAGGTCGTAGGGTTGCGCGGGCAGGGCGTCGAACAGGTCGCCGCGGCGCAGGGCCAGGCGGTCCTGCAGGCCGTAGTCGGCGACGTTGCGCGCGGCGACTTCCAGCGCGCCTTCGCTCAGGTCCACGGCATCAACCCGCGCCTGCGGGAAGGCCAGCGCGGCCAGGATGGCCAGGCAGCCGGAGCCGGTGCACATGTCCAGCACCGCGCCCACCTCGTCCGGGTCGGCGATCCAGGGCGACAGGCCCTGTTCCAGCAGCTCGGCGATGGGCGAGCGCGGCACGATGGCGCGCTCGTCCACGTAGAAGCGGTGGCCGCGCAGCCAGGCCTCGTTCGTCAGGTAGGCGGCGGGCAGGCGCTCGGCGGCGCGCCGCTCGACCAGCGCCAGCACGCGCGCGCGCTCGTCGGCGAGCAGGCGCGCGTCCAGGAAGGGTTCCAGCGTGTCGGCCGGCAGGTGCAGCGCGTGCAGCGTCAGGTAGACGGCCTCGTCCCAGGCGTTGTCGGTGCCGTGGCCGTAGTGCAGCCCCGCCGCGCCGAAGCGCGACACGGCGTAGCGCAGCAGGTCGCGCACGGTGAGGAGCTCGCGGCCCGCATTATCTTGATTCATGGGCGGGCGTCACCCCAAAAGGTTTTCCAGCGTGCGCCGGTAGATATTCTTCAGCGGTTCCAGGTCGGCCACGGCGATGTTCTCGTTGACCTTGTGGATGCTGTCGTTGCAGGGGCCGAACTCGACCACCTGGGGGCAGATGCGGGCGATGAAGCGGCCGTCGGACGTGCCGCCGGTGGTGGACAGCTCCGTCGCCAGGCCGGTCTCGGCCCGGATGGCGTCGGCCAGCGCGGCGCTGAGCGTGCCGCGCGGCGTCAGGAAGGGCTGGCCGCCCAGCGTCCACTGGATGTCGTAGTCCAGGCCGTGGCGGTCGAGCACGGCGACGATCTTCGCCTGCAGGCCCTCGGGCGTGCTGGCGGTGGAAAAGCGCAGGTTGAAGTCCACCGTCATGTCGCCCGGGATCACGTTGGTGGCCCCGGTGCCGGCGTGGACGTTGGAGATCTGGAAGGTGGTGGGCGGGAAGTACTCGTTGCCGCGGTCCCACTCGATGGCGGCCAGCTCGGCCAGCGCCGGCGCGGCCTGGTGCACGGGGTTGCGCGCCAGGTGGGGGTAGGCCACGTGGCCCTGCACGCCGCGCACGGTCAGGCGCCCGGACAGCGAGCCGCGCCGGCCGTTCTTGACCACGTCGCCCAGCCGGGCGGTGGAGGTGGGCTCGCCGACGATGCAGTAGTCCAGGGCCTCGCCGCGCGCCTGCAGCATGTCGCAGACCTTCACCGTGCCGTGCACGGCCGGGCCTTCCTCGTCGGACGTGATCAGCAGCGCGATCGAGCCGGCATGATCGGGGTGGGCGGCGACGAATTCCTCGGCCGCCACCACGAAGGCGGCGATCGAGCTCTTCATGTCGGCCGTGCCGCGCCCGTACAGGCGGCCGTCGCGCTCGGTGGGCGCGAAGGGGTCGGACAGCCATTGCGCGGGCGGCCCGGGCGGCACCACGTCGGTATGGCCGGCGAACACCACCAGCGGCGCGGCCGCGCCGCGGCGCAGCCACAGGTTGGTGACGCCGCCCTCGGCCAGCGTCTCGGCGGCGAAGCCGCTGGCGGCCAGGCGCCCGGCGATCAGCGCCTGGCAGCCGGCGTCCCCGGGCGTGACCGATGGGCGCGCGACCAGGTCCTCGACCAGCGCGCGCACCGCCGAAGGAGCAGGCTGGGCCATTACGCCCTCAGCAGTTCGTTGATGCTGGTCTTGGCCCGCGTCTGCGCGTCCACGCGCTTGACGATGACGGCGCAGTACAGGCTGTGCGAGCCGTCGGCCGAGGGCAGGGAGCCGGGCACCACCACCGAGCCCGAGGGCACGCGGCCGTAGCTGACCTGGCCGCTGGCGCGGTCCAGGATCTTGGTGCTCTGCGACAGGAACACGCCCATGGCCAGCACGGAGTTCTCCTCGACCACCACGCCCTCGACGATTTCCGAGCGCGCGCCGATGAAGCAGTTGTCCTCGATGATGGTGGGGTTGGCCTGCAGGGGCTCGAGCACGCCGCCTATGCCCACGCCGCCGGACAGGTGCACGTTCTTGCCGATCTGCGCGCACGAGCCCACGGTGGCCCAGGTGTCGACCATGGTGCCTTCGTCCACGTAGGCGCCGATGTTGACGTAGGAAGGCATCAGCACCACGTTGCGGCCGATGAAGGCGCCGCGCCGCGCCACCGCGGGCGGCACCACGCGGTAGCCGCCGGTGCGGAAGGCGTTCTCGCCGTAGCCGTCGAATTTCAGCGGCACCTTGTCGAAGAACTGCAGCGGCGCCTGGCCCATCACGGCATTGTCCTGCAGCCGGAAGGACAGCAGCACGGCCTTCTTGATCCACTGGTGCACCACCCACTGCCCGTCGGCCTTCTCGGCCACGCGCAGCCGGCCGGTGTCCAGCGCGTCCAGCGTGTGCTCGACGGCTTCGCGCACGGCCGGGTCGGCGTCGGTGGGGGACAGCGCGGCGCGGCCGTCCCAGGCGTTTTCGATGGTGGTCTGCAGGTCCAGGGTCATGGGTGTGGGTTCTTCTCAGGTCTGTCGGTTCAGGGGCGGGGCCGGCATCCAGGCGCCGGCGTCCGGGGTTCAGCAGGATGTTTGCACGAAATCGGCGATCCGGCGCGCGGCTTCCACGCATTGCTCCAGCGGCGCGACCAGGGCGATGCGCGCGCGCTCCACGCCGGGATTGGCGCCGTGCGCCTCGCGCGCCAGGAAGCTGCCGGGCAGCACGGTCACGCCGGCGCGGCCGTACAGGCCGCGGGCGAAGTCGGTGTCCGGCCCCGGCGTGGGCAGCCACAGGTAGAAGGAAGCCTGCGGACGGCGCACGTCCAGCACCGGCTGCAGGATGGGCAGCACGGCGTCGAACTTGGCGCGGTACAGGCGGCGGTTCTCGGCCACGTGGGCCTCGTCGTTCCAGGCGGCGATGCTGGCGGCCGACACCAGCGGGCTCATGGCGCTGCCGTGGTAGGTGCGGTAGAGCAGGAAGCGCGCCAGGATGCGCGCATCGCCCGCCACGAAGCCCGAACGCATGCCGGGCACGTTGGAGCGCTTGGACAGGCTGGAGAACGATACCAGGTTACGGTAGTCGTCGCGGCCCAGGCGGCGCGCGGCCTGCATGCCGCCCAGCGGCGGGTCGGCCTCGTCCAGGTAGATTTCCGAATAGCACTCGTCCGAGGCGATCACGAAGCCGTGGCGGTCGCTCAGTTCGAACAGCAGCTGCCAGTCGTCCAGCCCCATCACGTTGCCGGCCGGGTTGCCCGGCGAGCAGACGAACACCAGGCGCGTGCGGCGCCAGGTGTCTTCCGGGACGGCGCGCCAGTCGGCGTTGAAGCCGCGCGCCGGGTCGGCGTTGACGTAATAGGGGCGGGCGCCCGCCAGCAGCGCCGCGCCTTCGTAGATCTGGTAGAACGGGTTGGGGCAGACCACCAGCGCGTCGGCGCCCGGGTCGATCACCGTCTGGGCGAAGGCGAACAGCGCCTCGCGCGAGCCCAGCGCGGGCAGGACCTGGGTGTCGGGGTCGGGGGCCGGAATGGCGTAGCGGCGCGCCAGCCACTGCGCGATGGCTTCGCGCAGCCGCGGGTCGCCCTTGGTGGGCGGGTAGGACGACAGCCCGGCCATGGCGGCCGTCAGCGCCTGGGCGACCAGGGCCGGCGCGTCGTGCTTGGGCTCGCCGATGGACAGGTTGATCGGGGCGAGGCCCGCCGGCGGCTGGCCCGCCTGCGCCAGCAGCGCACGCAGTTTTTCGAAGGGGTAGGGATGCAGGGCATCCAGGCGCGGATTCATGGCGCGGGATTTTATCAAGCAAGCTACAATTATCGATTCCGCCTCCCGCAAGGGCAGGGCGGAACCGGGCGCGAAGGTGGCGAAATTGGTAGACGCACCAGGTTTAGGTCCTGACGCCGTAACAGGTGTGCGGGTTCGAGTCCCGCCCTTCGCACCAATCGACGGTCCGAATAAATTCGCAATCCAGACGCGGCGGTACGAGCCGCGCGGCCAGCGGGGCAGCCGTCGCGGCACCGCACCGCCTGCTTCCCGGGAGATGTCGGAATGGGACAAATGCCGGCGCCGCCGGACGGCCATCGTTCATGGTGGGATGTATCGGGGGACTGGGTCGAGCCACCCAACCGCAGGCGCGGGGGGCTGAGCGGCGTGCAGCGCTTCGTCGATCCCGGGTCCGGCGCTACCTATTACATCAAGCGTCAGGTCAATCATACCTGTCGCAGCCTGCGCCATCCGCTGGGCAGGCCCACGCTGCTGCGCGAATGGCGCAACCTGCACCGCTGCGCCGAGCTGGGCGTGCCCACCGCCGATCCCGTGTTCTTCGCCATGCGGCGCGGCCCGCAGGGCTGGGAGGCGATCCTCGTCACGCGCGGCCTGGTCGGCTACACCAGCCTGCACGAGGCCATCGCCGGCCGCCTGTGGAGCCCGGCGCGCCAACGCGAGGCGCTGCTGGCCCTGGCCGAGGCGTTGGCGCCGCTGCACAAGGCCAGGCGCAAGCATGGGCATCTCTATCCGAAGGAGATATTCGTCTGCGGGGCGTCGCCGCCGCGCATCGCGCTGCTCGACTGGGAAGTGGCGCGCCATGGCTGGTTTGCCAGGCGGGCAGCGCGGTCCGACCTGGGGCGGTTGTGGGCCTCCCTTACGTTGCTGGGGGTGGGAACGGCTGATAGGCAGGCATTTCTGCAGCACTACGAGGCCTGTGCGGGCCTGGGCCGCCTGAACCTGCCTGGCATGGGCTGAGGTAGACAGGCTGCGGCAGGTCGCGGGGGCAGGCGAGGTCCAGGCCGGCGGCCCTGAGAAAGTGATCGGCAAGGTTCACATGCGATGATGTCCTTGTCGATACCCGCACAACCTGCCGGCTTTGTTGGTAAAGTGTTCGCGCGGGTTCCCGGGAGAAGGCATGGATGCGGTCATCGATTTCCTGAACACGGTTTTCTGGAACTACGTTCTCATCTACGGGCTGCTGGCGGTAGGGCTTTATTTCACCCTGCGGCTGGGTTTTCTGCAGTTCCGGCATTTTCCCGAGTTCATCCGCTCGGTCATGCGCGCGCCGCAGGCCGACAGAAGCGGCATTACGCCGTTTCAGGCCCTGTGCACCAGCCTGGCCTCGCGGGTGGGTACGGGCAACCTGGCCGGGGTGGCCGTGGCGCTCTATCTGGGCGGGCCGGGCGCCATATTCTGGATGTGGGTGGTGGCGCTGGTCGGCATGGCCACGGCCTACGCGGAGAGCACCCTGGCCCAGCTCTACAAGGTCCGCAACGAGAACGGCGAATTCCGGGGCGGGCCGGCCTTCTATATCTCCCGGGGCCTGAAGGCGCCCTGGGCGGGGGCTCTCTTCTCGGTGTGCCTGATCCTGGCTTTCGGTCTCGTATTCAATGCCGTGCAGGCCAACTCCATCGCCGACGCCATGCAGGGCGCCTTCGGGGTGTCCAAGCTGGGTGTGGGCGTGGCGCTGGCCATCGTGGCCGGGGTGGTCATATTCGGCGGCATCCGGCAGATCGCCCGGGTGGCCGAGTTCGTGGTGCCCTTCATGGCGGCGGCCTACCTGCTGGTGGCCCTGTACGTGCTGGCGGCCAACATCGCGGAGGTGCCCGCGGTGCTGGCCCTGATCGTCAAGAGCGCCTTCGGCCTGGAGCAGGCCGCAGGCGGCGTGGCGGGCGCCATGCTCAACGGCGTCAAGCGGGGCCTGTTCTCCAACGAGGCGGGCATGGGTTCGGCGCCCAACATCGCCGCGGTCGCCAGCCCGAATCCGCGCCATCCGTCCTCTCAAGGCTTCGTGCAGGCCCTGGGCGTCTTCATCGATACCCTGCTGATCTGCACGGCGACCGCGGTCATGATCCTGCTGTCGGGAGCGCTGGTGCCCGGCTCCGATGTTACCGGCACGGCCTTGACGCAGCAGGCGCTGACCGAGCACATGGGCGGCTGGGGGCAGTATTTCGTGGCGCTGGCCATCCTGTTCTTCGCCTTCACCTCCATCATCGGCAACTACTCCTATGCCGAAAACGCGATGGTCTTCCTGAAGGCGGGCAACCGCCTGGGCCTGACGCTGCTGCGGGCGGGCACGCTGGCCATGGTCGTATGGGGCGCCTACGAAAGCGTTGCGACGGTGTTCAATGCAGCCGATGCCGCCATGGGAATGATGGCGACAGTAAACCTCGTGGCGATCTGCCTGCTCTCCGGCTTGGTGACCAAGCTCACCCGCGATTATTTCGCCCAGAAGCGCACGGGGCGGCCGGAATTCAAACTGTCGGACTACCCTGAACTGGCCGGGGAGATAGACCCCGGCATCTGGGGGCCCCGCGAGCCGGCCGGGCGCGGCTAGCGCGCCGGCGGCCGTTTCAGGCCCGGGCCCGGGCCCGCGTCATACGCGGCAGGACGTCCTCGCCGCCCAGGCGCCGGTGCACGAACACCATGGCGATATGGCCGGCTGCGAGCGCCAGCAGCAGCCAGCCCAGCACGCCGTGCAAGGCGTGGCCTGGAGCGATCAGGGCAGGGATCTCGTTGCCGGACGGAGCGAAAACCGGCAGCCCGAAGGCGCTGAAGCCCCGGCCCCGGCCATAGGCGCGCAGCAGCGCCAGCAGCGGCACGGCGATCATCAGCGCGTACAGCAGCAGATGGCCTGCGGCCGCGGCCCGCCCCGCCAGGCTACAGGCGTAGCCCGGCCGGCGCCGCAGGTTGGCCAGCCCCCAGGCTGCCCGCACCATCACCAGCACCATCAGCGCCAGGCCCAGCGAGCCGTGGGTGGACCAGAAGAACTTGGCCACGGCCGTCTCGCGGTCCAGCCAGTGCAGCACGGCGCTGGTGAACTGCCAGGCGAAGGCCGCGGCCATCAGCCAGTGCAGCCAGCGGCTGACGACGCCGTAGCGCTGGGGCGTATCCAGCCATTGCAGGGAAGGGGACATGGCGAACTCCGGGTCCGGAAGAGGAAGGGGATGGGAAAGAGGAAAAGGATAAGGGAAGCCGCCGGAAAGTTCCGCCTGCCAGGACAAGTTTCGCTGCCGATGCCGGCCCCGGGCAGGGGCGGCGCGGGGCACTTGTCCCAGGCCTATCGACCCTGCATGCTGACAGGCCCTAGCGATCGGTAGCATTTCGTCATCATGGCTGTCGCGCATAATCGCCGCACGTGCGCGGCGCGTGGCCCGCACGGATTGTCATTTTGTCCAGGCGATATGAGGTGAAGTCATGGCGACCGGTCTCGTGAAGTGGTTCAACAGCGAAAAAGGCTACGGATTCATTACCCCGGAAGACGGCGGCAAGGATATCTTCGCGCACTTTTCCGAAATCCAGGCCCAGGGATACAAGACGCTGGAAGAGAACCAGCGCGTGTCCTTCGACCTGGGCGACGGCCCCAAGGGCGTGTCGGCCAAGAATATCCGCGTCGTGTAGCAGGATGCGGCCGGGGCCGGGCATGGCCGGCCCGCCCCGGCTTGCCTGGGCTGCCCCGGCCAGTCCGGCCGCCTCGCCGGGCGCATCCGCCGACCCCTCCAGGGCGCAGCGCCGGCGAAGATGCTAGAATCGCCTTCTATCTTTGCATTTCATTTCGACCCAATCCGACGAGGTTGTCCATGAAGGTCCTGACTGCGCGAACTACGACCGGGTCCCGGCACCCCTAGTCGCGTTGCGCAGCCTCGCCCGGGTCGCCGGGCCATGCAGACAGGTCACAGACAGGTCAACCAGCAAAACGCGGCTCTCTGCCGCGTTTTTTCGTTTTCGGCCCCCCATCCTCGAAATGAACCCATCCCTCGCGCGCGGCGCGCGCCCCGGAGACTTCTGAAATGGTACGGATCACCTTGCCCGACGGCTCGCAGCGCGAGTACCCCGGCCCCGTCACGGTGGCCGAGGTGGCGCAATCGATCGGCGCCGGACTGGCGCGCGCGGCGCTGGCCGGGCGCGTCACCCTGCCGGGCGGCGAGCCGAAGCTGGTCGACACCAGCTACCGCATCGGCCAGGACGCGGCGCTGGCCATCGTCACCGCCAAGGACCCGGACGGCCTGGACCTGATCCGCCATTCCACCGCCCACCTGCTGGCCTACGCGGTCAAGAGCCTGTTCCCGGACGCCCAGGTCACCATCGGCCCGGTGATCGACAACGGCTTCTACTACGACTTTTCCTACAAGCGCCCGTTCACGCCCGAGGACCTGGCCGCCATCGAGGCCAAAATGGCAGAGCTCGCCAAGAAGGACGAGACCGTGGTGCGCGAGGAATGGAAGCGCGACGACGCGGTGGAGTTCTTCAAGGGCATAGGCGAGCGGTACAAGGCCGAGATCATCGCCTCCATCCCGTCGAACGAGACCATCAGCCTGTACCGCGAGGGCGATTTCATCGACCTGTGCCGGGGGCCCCACGTGCCGTCGACCGGCAAGCTCAAGGTCTTCAAGCTGATGAAGGTGGCCGGCGCCTACTGGCGCGGCGACAGCAACAACGAGATGCTCCAGCGCATCTACGGCACCGCCTGGGCGACCAAGGAAGAACAGGACGCCTACCTGCACATGCTCGAAGAGGCCGAGAAGCGCGACCACCGCCGCATCGGCCGCGAGCTGGACCTGTTCCACTTCCAGGACGAGGCGCCGGGGCTGATCTTCTGGCATCCCAAGGGCTGGGCGCTGTGGCAGCAGGTCGAGCAGTACATGCGCGCGGTCTACCGCGACAACGGCTACCAGGAAGTCAAGGCGCCGCAGATCCTCGACCTGTCGCTCTGGAAGAAGACCGGCCACTGGGACAACTACCGCGAGAACATGTTCACGACGGAGTCCGAGAACCGCGTCTACGGGCTCAAGCCCATGAACTGCCCGGGCCACGTGCAGATATTCAACTCGGGCCTGCATTCCTACCGCGACCTGCCGCTGCGCTACGGCGAGTTCGGCCAGTGCCACCGCAACGAGCCGTCCGGCTCGCTGCACGGCATGATGCGGGTGCGCGGCTTCACGCAGGACGACGGCCACATCTTCTGCACCGAGGACCAGATGCAGGAGGAATGCGCCAATTTCACCGCGCTGCTGCAGAAGGTCTACCGCGACTTCGGCTTCGAGGAAGTGCTCTACAAGGTGGCCACCCGCCCGGAAAAGCGCATCGGCGACGACCAGACCTGGGACAAGGCCGAAAACGCCCTGATGGAAAGCCTGCGCCGCACCGGCTGCGAATTCGAGGTCTCGCCCGGCGACGGCGCCTTCTACGGGCCCAAGATCGAATACACGCTCAAGGACGCCATCGGCCGCCACTGGCAGTGCGGCACCATGCAGGTGGATTTTTCCATGCCGGTGCGCCTGGGCGCCGAATACGTGGACCAGAACGACCAGCGCCGCCCGCCGGTCATGCTGCACCGGGCCATCCTGGGCTCGCTGGAGCGTTTCATCGGCATGCTGATCGAAAACCACGCGGGCGCCATGCCCGCCTGGCTGGCGCCGGTGCAGGCGGTGGTCTGCTGTATTTCGGAACCTTCCGCCGATTATGCGTCGGAAATTGCACAAAGCCTGAAAAAACAAGGCTTTAGGGTGGAATCCGATTTGCGTGGCGAAAAGATCACTTATAAAATCCGCGAGCACAGCCTGCAGAAAGTCCCTTATATACTGGTGGTTGGCGAAAAAGAACGCCAGGCACAGGCGGTGGCCGTGCGCGCACGCGGCGGCGTCGACCTGGGCGTCATGCCCCTGGCCGACTTCACCGCCCGCCTGTCGGCCGAGGTCGCCGGCCGCGCTTGAGGGGCAGGGCGGCCGCAGCCGCGGCCAAGGCAGGACGAAGGCAGTAGAAGCAGCAAACGCAGCATGGCAACCGCGCCCCAGGGCGCACCCGACAATCTTCAAGGAGTCGTCAACATCGCAACCGAAAAGCCCAATCGCATCAACGGTGAAATCCGCGTCCCCGAGGTGCGCCTGATAGGTCTGGACGGCGAACAGCTCGGCATCGTCAAACTGGCCGATGCCTTCCGCCTTTCCGAACAGCATGACGTGGACCTGGTGGAAATCGCGCCCAACGCCGAGCCGCCCGTCTGCCGGCTGATGGACTACGGCAAGTTCAAGTACCAGGAACAGAAGCGCCAGTCCGAGGCGCGCGCCAAGCAGAAGATCATCCAGGTCAAGGAAGTGAAGTTCCGCCCCGCCACCGACGAAGGCGACTACCAGGTCAAGCTGCGCAACCTGCGGCGCTTCCTGGAAGAGGGCGACAAGGCCAAGGTCACCCTGCGCTTCCGCGGCCGCGAAATGGCCCACCAGGAACTGGGCATGAAGGTGCTGGAGCGCGTGCGCGACGACCTGACCGAGATCGGCCTGGTCGAGGCCATGCCCAAGCTGGAAGGCCGCCAGATGGTGATGGTGCTGGCCCCGCGCAAGAAGCCCGCCGGCAAGGGCGATACGGCTTCCTGACCCGACCGCGATCCCGTCGCTGCCGCGTCCCCCCGCCTCTCCGGGGGGATGCTTTCCTCATGGGCTGTCATCATGCACGTGCTGTTCATCATCGATCCGCTGCCGCAACTGAAGGCCTACAAGGACAGTTCGGTGGCCATGATGCGCGCCCTGGCGGCGCGCGGCCATACGCTGGCCGTCGCCATGCAGGGCGACCTGTACGTGCGCGACGGGCAGGTGCTGGCCAGCGCCACCCGCATCCGCCTGCGCGGGGACGCCGACCTGCACGGCCATGACTGGTGGGCGGTCGAGGGCCCCGAGGACGACGTGCCGCTGTCGGACTTCGGCGCGGTGCTCATGCGCAAGGACCCGCCCTTCGACATGGAATACGTCTACGCCACCCACCTGCTCGAGTACGCGCAGGCCCGTGGCGCGCGCGTGTTCAACGGCGGCGCGGCGATCCGCAACCACCCCGAGAAGCTGGCGATCACGGAATTCGCGCGCTATGCCGCGCCCACGCTGGTCACGCGCAGCATGGCGCGCCTGCGCGCCTTCCATGCCGAGCACGGCGACGTCATCGTCAAGCCGCTGGACGGCATGGGCGGCACCGGCGTGTTCCGCCTGCAGCCGCAGGAACCCAACCTGGGCGCCATCCTGGAAACCCTGACGGCCGACGGCACGCGCAGCATCATGGCGCAGCGCTACATCCCCGAGATCGTCCAGGGCGACAAGCGCATCCTGCTGATAGGCGGCGAGCCCGTGCCCTACGCGCTGGCGCGCATCCCGCTGGCCGGCGAGACGCGCGGCAACCTGGCCGCCGGCGGGCGCGGCGTGGCCCAGCCGCTGACCGAGCGCGACCGCGAGATCGCCGAGGCCCTGGCGCCCGAGCTCTACCGGCGCGGCCTGCTGCTGGTGGGCCTGGACGTGATCGGCAGCTACGTCACCGAGATCAACGTGACCAGCCCCACCTGTTTCGTCGAGATCGCCGAGCAGACCGGCTACGACGTGGCCGGGCGCTTCGCCCAGGCGCTGGAGCAGGCTGTCGCCGGCCAGCCGCCCAAGGCGCCATCGTGATCGGCATCGCCGTCGTGGCGCACGCCCCGGTCGCTTCGGCGCTGGCCGAGTGCGCGCGGCACGTGCTGGGCGAGCTGCCCGCGCTGGCGGTGCGCGACGTGCAGGCCGACGAGCCGCCCGAGCCGGCCGCGCGCGAGCTGGCCGGGCGCATTGCCGCGCTGGACGACGGGGCGGGCGTGCTGGTGTTGACCGACATCAAGGGCGCGACGCCGTCGAACATCGCGCACAGCGCCTGCGAGCTGGCGCGCGCGGCGGGCGTAGCCTGCGACCTGGTGGCCGGGCTGAACGCGCCCATGCTGCTGCGCGCCCTGAGCTACCGCGAGCGCCCGCTAGGCGAGGTGCGCGAATGCGCGCTGGCAGGCGGTGCCAAGGGCGTAATGCGTGTAGACTGACGCCGCTTTTCTCCTTCCGCCCCGTGCGGCCCGCCATTCCCGATCCACCATGCCTACACGAGACATCACGATCAGCAATAAACTGGGCCTGCATGCCCGCGCGGCCGCCAAGCTGACCCAGCTTGCCGGCCGGTTCGCGAGCGAGATCCACATTTCCCGCGGGGCGCAGCGCGTCAATGCCAAGAGCATCATGGGCGTCATGATGCTGGCCGCAGGTCTCGGCGTCACCGTCCGGGTCGAGGCATCGGGCAGCGACGCGGAAAGCGCCCTGGCCGAGATCCAGAACCTGTTCGATGGCAAATTCGGCGAAGACCAATAAGCCTGGCTGCGGCGAGGCGTCCGCCGCGCCCGCCGCGCGCGATGGGGCTGGCTCGACCGGCCCCATCGTTTGTCTGTACGGCCAGGGCGTGGCGCGCGGCTACGCCATCGGCCGCGCCGTGCTGCTGGGCGCGGCGGCCCTGGAAGTCCCGCACTACCGCATCGCGGCCGAGGACGTGGCCGCCGAGTCCGAGCGCCTGACCGGCGCGCTGGCCCAGGCCGGCCGCGAACTGGAGCAGCTGGCCGAGGGCCTGCCCGGGGACGCCCCCAAGGAACTGGCCGCGCTCTTGAACGTGCACCGCCTGCTGCTGGCCGACCCGCTGCTGGGCGAGCAGGCGCTGGCCCTGATCGCCGAGCGCCACTACAACGCCGAATGGGCCCTGACCGCGCAGGGCCAGCTGCTGGCCGAGCAGTTCGCCGCCATCGAGGACGAATACCTGCGCGAGCGCGGCGGCGACGTGCGCCAGGTCATCGAGCGCGTCCTGGGCGTGCTGTCGGGCACGCCCTCCATGCTGCCGCTGCCCGAATCGGCCTGCGGCGACGAGCCGCTGGTCGTGGTGGCCCACGACATTTCGCCCGCCGACATGATCCGCCTGCGCGGCGGGCGCTTCGCGGCCTTCTGCACCGACCTGGGCGGCGCCACCTCGCACACCGCCATCGTCGCGCGCAGCATGGGCGTGCCGGCCGTGGTGGCGCTGGGCAA
>Ga0182738_1001297_pt1 | contig 31719 bp, 27 predicted proteins | sample eDN5th30CBELigMG_FD_128876 | JGI IMG/M metagenome (GOLD analysis project Ga0182738, IMG submission 128876) | Enriched Miracle-Growth compost microbial communities from Emeryville, California, USA - eDNA 5th pass 30_C BE-Lig MG (version 2)... ...
CCTTCAATAGAGGCTCTTTGAGAACGACCAGCACGTCTCTTGGCACCGACTTTACCAGCACCTTTACCACCGACACCTTTACCACCTTTTCCTTGTCCGACCATTGTTTATAGTTGTATGTTGATTCTTGTTAAAGAGAAATTTGTTATTGATATCTGGGGGACCCGCCGAGTATTTCAAAGTCGCAAAGATCTAAATCTTGAAGATCCTTGATTTCTGATTGGAGGATAATTTCAATTTGGTTTTGATCAAATTCATTCTCGATACAAACACGCCCAATCAAATTTGAGATCTTGATTCAATACGGATAATCGAGTCTAAATATGAGTTTGATTTCTACTTCCGAGTAATATTATTTAAAACACCCTCAACCCTCAACACAACCATCTCTCTATCCTAAAATGGCCAGAACTAAGCAAACCGCCAGAAAATCTACCGGTGCCAAGGCTCCCAGAAAGCAACTCGCCTCCAAGGCCGCTAGAAAGAGCGCTCCCGCCACCGGTGGTGTCAAGAAGCCCCATAGATACAGACCCGGTACCGTCGCTCTTAGAGAAATCAGAAAGTACCAAAAGTCCACTGATCTCCTCATCAGAAAGCTTCCCTTCCAAAGACTCGTCAGAGAAATCGCTCACGACTACAAGACTGACTTGAGATTCCAAAGCTCTGCTGTCTTGGCTCTCCAAGAAGCCGCTGAAGCCTACTTGGTCGGTCTCTTCGAAGACACCAACTTGTGCGCCATCCACGCCAAGAGAGTCACCATCATGACCAGAGATTTACAACTCGCCAGAAGAATCAGAGGTGAAAGATTCTAAATTTACAACAGTTTTGGTGTATCCAATTGTATTGGTTTAATATAAATGAATAAGTTTTGAACTTTTGTTTGTTTGTAAGAGTTTATCCCTCGTCTATCCTTTCATTACTTATTATTATTGCTGCAAAGTGTACGATTTTAGTCTACTAATCTCTCTCTCTCTCAAAATCCTTTTTCTCAAAGATGAAACAAATTTTTGTTAAAATAGAATAGATTTTCTTGCAAAGTATATGAATTAAATAATAGAAAACTTAGTTAGTCAAGAGGTCTTTCAATGAATTCATCAACATCCTTGAGCCATTTCATGTATTGTCTTTGATCTTTATCTTGCGAGAAATGCTCGACAAAAAGAGCAACATCTTCATTGACACCGAATCCCTTCAAATATTCCAAAAATGAACTTTGCAGTCTCTGAAAAACACGATTTTAGGAGATTCATTTTCTGGAAATAATGTTACCTCATCCAAAATTGAAAAATCAGCTCTATATCCCTTGGGCCTTGTAAGCTTAGGGCTCTGTTTATGACCTTGAACATCCTTCACAATGCTGATAAAGTTTATATTGATCTAAGGAATTATTCTCAAAAATTCTGCTGTTCAAACCATACTTCACTGTCTAATGAACTGCATTCGAAAGTTAAAGCCTTTCCATTAGTTTGAATTATATAGGCCTACGAAAAGATCATGATCCAATTCACCCTCTCGAGAAAATATTACGGTAAAGGTGCCAAAATTGCGATCATCAAACTGAGGTTCCTCTTCTTTTCAAAATAAATATAACTCTTTCATTCATTTCGTTTACCTCCTGTTTCTTGTAACTTTTGGATACTTCCATGAGTTTTTTCATCATCATCTTCCTCGTCTTCATCAACAAACAAAGGAGGTCTTGACTGAAAGACAACTTGAACAGTGACACTTCCGACCTTCTTGGTCAATTCGACAATGTCATCTTCTCGAGGGTCTCTCAAACTAAACCCATTTTCTTCAAGAAATTTCTGAAAAAATCAGACCAAGAATAGACTATTCCTATTACACTGACACTTTGGTCATATCGATAGTTTTCCTCCTCAAACTTGATTTCACGACTTAGCGCCTTATCCAATTTTTGCTTGGCTCTATCAACGCTGGCAACATCGCTTGTTGCCATAGCCCTAAAGACTGTTTGATTTATGCTCTTGTTTCTCAAAGATTGAGTCAATGCGGGCTTTAAAGCCTGGGTCAAGATTTTGGATAGCATTTTTAATAATTTGACCTTTTCTCAAAAATATATAATAATAAGATATTGTGAGAAAGTATTATGATTTCAATAAAATCCTGTTGACTCACATAATCAAAGAGAAGTTCTTAAAAAGATGATTTATGTTTTCCAACTTTTTGTCTGAAAAATACCTTCCTTCTAAGGAAAAATTTTTCTTAATTTTTCATGGTTTGTATAATTAAATTTTAAATAGAAAACTTATGTATCTCCCAACCTTTTATAAGCTCGCCAACGAGAAGATTGCTCAAAGACTTCTCAGATACAGCACCTTTGGCGCTCCCGTCGCTCTTTGGGGTAGGAACTCAAGTCATTGTTTTCTAACAAACTCTAGGTGTCTGGTCTATGTGGCCCTCCATTTACAACATGATTTATACTGATTTCATTCCTCCCGAGAGAGGTAAATTCCGAGAGTATATTTCCTTTTAACAATAAATCCTAGGTGTCAAGAGAAGAGAAGAAGAATAAACAATTTTTTTAATTTCCAGTATCTTTCCCTTCATAAAGCAATTTAGTATCCTACATTGCATCTAAATCAAAAATTCCTGTCTTCAAAATTCAATCTCAGTTTCACACCTCAATTTCCACGAATTAGTGAAGCATCAGTCTCAACGTCCCGAAAATGCTATTTCAATCCAAAAAAATTGAGGTCATGTTTCATCTGGTTAGAGAACATTTAGAAGGAAGATTATTGCAAAATATACTTCCAACTTTTGAATCAATTTTTTCGACGAATCAGCATCAGACAAGGTCTATCTCATCAAGAATATTTTTTGGTAAATCTCAATACAATCAAGGAACAAGAACAAAACTCTCTGACAATGACAAAAAATTATTCTCAAAATTTATTTCAACTTTCTTTTTTCAAATGGGAAAAGTTTCTGGATTTGCATTTTTTTGTCAAAGCCCGCTTCCTATAGTTTTTCCAGCAGAAAAAATTCAATTATTCTTAGCATTTAAAAATAGGAGCAGGTCTCGAAATCGGAGTGAATGGAAAATTTGGAACCTTTGGAGGATGAAACCAGGAAATTTTTCCAAGAAAGTATGGAAGAAGCCGAAGTTGTTTTTTATAGTGTTTTTAATGCTCAAAGGGAAGAAATTGCTTGGCTTTTCAGAATGTAAATTTGTTTCCCAAGCCTTGCTTTCAAAAAATCGACTCATGTGCATGATTCAGCGATTTATTGGCGATTTCAACAGGTTGAGAACTCAGTTTTAAATGTGAGAGCGATTTTTTTTTTTTTAATGAGCAACCATTGTTTTTGACTTTTTATCCAAAATCAAAATTTCTCATTTATTTTTTTCTTCATGGTCAGAGTGGTTAACAGTATAAAAAATTTTCAAAGGATTAAAGATAAAAAACCTTGATCAGTGGGAAGAACAAAATCGAAGTCAAAGTGGAACTTTTTCGGGAAGTTCTCTTTCTTGATTTTTGTTGGGAAATTTGAAAGAAAATCTCAGAAAAAAAAAAGAGAACTTGGATATTTCTCTCTTTATTTTTCATCTGGAAATCTTGAAGGAAGCAGGACTGAATTCTACGTGCATGAAAGTGAAAATAAAGTGGTCTTTTCAACTAAATTGGTTTCAATTTTTACAAGAGAAAAAAGGAAACAACGTTCAGTTTTTGAATATTGAGAACAAATTAGAGATTTATTTTGAGGCAACATTTAATAATCAATTTTTTTTTCGGGGAATTTCAAATTGAGTATCGGAACAATAGTAAACCAGGAGTAGTCAGATGTTTGGAGTCAGTTGTTCATCTTTTTATTATGTAGCAATCAATTGTCGTTTTGAAATATGCACTTCTCAGTGCAAAAGGCGTTGTTGAGTAACAATAGTAAAAAAAAAAATTCAACTCAAGTTTATTTCTAAATTTCAGTCAAATTTTTTTAATTTTAAAAAGTTTTTTTTAATAAAAAAATTAAAAAAGAACTGTTCAGATTTTAAGAATTGCAAATTATTTTTTATTTTAAGAAATTCAAAATGCAAACATTTATTTAATTAATTTTCGCAAATTCAAAACTCAAATCTCCTGAAATTATTCAAAGATTTTTCATTCATTCTGAAAGAAATAATTGTTCACAAGAAATCTTCAAACTTTTTTGATGCAGAAAATTTTCCTTTCATAAGAAAGAGAACTTGAATTTCTCAAAATTCCAACGCTTTGATTATTTCTAATTTTTTATGACAAATATTCTTTCTCAAAGTGGGAAGAAAAAAAAAATGCAAAAAGATTTTTGCCAAAAAAGGAGAAAAAATTCACATTTGATAAGTGACCACAGATCAGTGAAATGAAGTGCTTCAACTTCTCATGAAAGCATTCAAAGTTAACTATCATATCTCTGAATATAACTAGATGTTTATTTGTTTGTTTCTTCATTTGGAAACTTCTTGATTTGATCTCTAAATATTTTTAAAGGCCCAAAACAAGAAATCTTGGAATCAAGTTTCGAACAATTAAAAAAAAAATCTTCATGAGTCATTTTTTTCTCACGAGGTATCTTTATCCTCCAACATTCAATAATTGCAGGAGATCTCTTTTTTTTTTCATATTTTGAAACTGGATTAAGCTTGACAAGATGTGAGTTTTCTCGAATTAAAAAAAAGTTTGAACACATTCACTCGAATTATTGAGGAAGACTTTTCTGCATGAATCTAGAAGTTGCATTTTTGTTTTATGGCTATCAAACTTATTCTTTTGAGGGTCTCCCTCATCTTAAGCTTTGCCTGAAAATTTAGTTTTTGCGAAGGATGATGTAGTCAGTCAAATTTTCAGACAGAGATCTTACTGCTTATTCAAAAGATTCTCAAAAAAATCGACTCCGAAAATAAACTCTCTCCAGTCAAAAGTCATCTTCAGACTATTTTCTGTGTCGTGTGGTGAAAAAGTTTTTGATAAAAATTCAACCTTCTCCACAAAAATCACAGAATATTGGGTGCAAAAATTTTTGCCTAAACTAGTTGAGAAAATTGAATCACTCTTTCAACTGTTTAAGGTGAAGGCTTTCACTTAAATTGGTCTCATCATTTTGCTTTGAGGTGAAGAGATGGTCAAATGCCATGTGCCAAATCCATGTCTCTCTTTTCATTTTTTAAAATCAACTTTAACCTTGGAGAATTTTGAAGGAGATTGTTTCTTCAAACAATCAAATTCATCACAGTTTTGGTGAAAGGGAGATTTCATTTTCAATGAATGACATTCGTTATATTCATTTTATTTTTGATAAAATAATTAATGAACTTACAAGGTTTCTCTTGAATTCACTGAGATGTAAAAAACAATTGGTTTTATTTTCAAAAAAGCCTGTAAGAGACAAAAGAAACATGAGACATTGTAAATAAATACCAAATAAATATATTCCTAGGATTCGAATGCTGGATTGGAAGCCTCAATCAATTTTGACGTTTTTGGTCGTCTTAGTTATTCAAAATATCATAGGGAGCAACTTCACAGTTGGCGAACCATTTGGCATTGACTGGTTCTCCAGTTTCGTTGAATGATTCAGCACAGAAGGCTTCCAAGAATCTTGAGTGGGAGACAACAACAATACATTCATTGTCGCCGAGTTCTTTGCACAAAGGGTTGAGTCTTTCTCTAGCATCGAGGACTCTTTGGTTAATATCCATCAAAGACTCAACCAAAGCAGGGTAAGCGTGCTTTAATTTATCAGTCAAGAAGAATTTGGCGTTCTTATAGGCTTCTTCTTTGTCGGTGTATTTGGCAAAGAGGTCTTCGAAAATTTCATTGACAATAGTTTCATTCTTGAGCATGTGAACCAACCACAATTCAGGATGAGGAAGAGCGTCGACCAAAGAGAAATCGCAGTCGGGGAATTCCTTCTTGATGACAGCAAGATCATCAGAGACATCGCATCCGCTCAAGAGCATTTCCTTAACAATGGGCCAGACAACAACTTTGGGCTTATTCTTGTGGTTCTTGAAAATTTCATGGGTAGTTTCGAGGCATCTTCTCAATGGAGATGAAATAACAAATTTCACATTCAAGTCCTTGCACTTTTCGGCAGCTTCAGCGCACTAAATAATTTTAAGAGAGAGTTGGATTTTATTATACATACTTGTTGCTTTCCGAGATCAGAGATACCGCAATCAATTAAGCCGTAATCGAACTTAACGCCCAAATCTTCACCTTCTCTAACTTCACTGTTTGAGTCAGCAGCAACCATTTGAGCAAGATTGAATTTCGACTGAGCATGACGGATAAAATAAAGCTTGTCTTGAGTCTGCATTGGGAGAAAAAAAAGATTAAGGAATAGATTATTGTTTTTTGAAAACAAGAGATTTGTTAATTAATCCTGAGCAATTAGGTAATTAATCCGTTTTTTTCATTCATGTTAAAGAAGATTCGATCCAGTAATCGAAAGGGTTATTATGGGCTCGGATGTCTTTATGCATCTATATTGGAGAAAAATGATCTCGTTTGGTTTTGAAGTGAAGACTTTGGAAGGATAGAAGGAACTTTCAGTCAAGATATTCATTCTTCAAGTTATTTCATGAGATCTTGCCTTGACTGAAATTAAAAACAGGTTAAATTTTATTCTCGAAGTTTGAGAGGTAACTTGAAATTTTTTAGACAAATTTTAAAGCAACAGTGAGTGATCCGTCGAGAATTCGATTCGAACTTAAACACGTAATGTAATAATCACCATGAGTTTTACAAATGGGAGGAGCGACTCTGTTTGGGAAGAAGGTGACTCCAGGACTCTAGAATTTTCTAGATATGAGAGTTGAGGGAAAGAATTTTGTTGCTCTTGTAACAATTTCTTGTTGGAGAAAAAAATTCACAGTCAGTGTCTCATTTTTCTTTTTCAATGAGAAGAGCAAGCATAGATTGAGGACGAATTAACAGAGTATTATAAAAAAAAGCCTTCCTTTGTATTTATAAGGGCTTTTTGTGACGTGAGGGAACTTTTCAAGCGAAAAACTGTAAAAACCTGTATTTCAATTCGATTCGAAATTCTCTAAAATTTAAAAGACTTTCTTTTTTCAAGGGAGAAAGAGATGTACTTCCATGATTTATGAGAGGTGTATTTGAACTTTGAATGATAAGAGTGAAAAAGTCCTAATCTCTTCTCTTCTCTTCTCAACATTTTTTCTTATATGACGAATGTCTTGCTTTTTAGAATTTATCATTATTCCAGTTCAATCACATGAAATCCTGGAAATTTTAAGTGAAGGAGAATCGTGGAAAATCGCCACTCGAATGATTCGGTTTGTCTGAATCAGAAGAAATGAAAAACTCAGGACTACTATTTTTGATAATTGATCAATTCTGTAATAAAAATTACTGAGTTTATTTATGCTTTTTTTAGAATCAAAAACCAACTTTCCCTCCTTTTTGATTATGATTCTCATCACAAGATTTTCCTTCCTTCTTTCCATTAAAATTGTAGCATTTCATAAAGATGGGTGTTAAAACGGGAAAAAAAAAGGGGGAGAACAGCTAGATCAATTTTTATTATAAAATGGAATTCGAAGATTGAGAATTTTTAAAAGGATTTTTCCAAAAAAAATGGAGTTAGACAAGACAGACAAAATAAATTAATACATTATTTGTTAGAGAGGTATACAAAAAGGCTTGGTAAAAAAAGTGAAATTATATTTCGTAAACAGAGACATATAAAATTTTGGCAAAAAGACAGGAGCTATTCGCTCTAGACCTAACAAAGACTTTGATGTTGAAAAAGACTCTTAGGTTTTGACACGCTTAGAAAGCGATTTTGTCAAAAAGTTCATTGGGGATGGCATTTTCAAGGTCAAAAAAGTTGTTGGCAGAGAATTTTCTGAAGAAGATTCCATCGGATCTTTCGAAGAAAAACTTGAAGGAATCGTCATCTTCATCCTCGTTTTTGGTAATTTCGGGTTGGGCTTGAAGAGTGACTGGGGCAGTGACTTCTTCTTGTTCTTCTTGAGTAGAGAGGGATTCGGTATCGTCTTTCAATTCATCGAGCATGGAAGAAAGCAAGTTTCTCTTTCTGATGTGAGAGTAGTATCTATTTTTAAGCATCATTGGGGTTCTATCAGTGAAGAAGGTGGAGATTTGAGCCCAGTCGCAGCCGTAGATTTCGAAGTATTTGGCGATTTGCAAATCTTCTTGATGAGTGAATTTGACTCTCAAAGGAATGGCGACTTTGGTGAGATCCTTGTATTTTTGTTTCAGCTCAAGAGGGGTGAATTCGGTTTTTTCATTAGTGTTGAATTTTTTGGCGATTTTTTTCCAGTCATATTTGCACTTGGCAGCGAGGTTCTTCAAGACTTTGTCTTTCTTTTCGCTCCAATCCTTCAATTCGGGAGTGGAGATCTCTTGGGTAAGTTCAGAGTATTCATGCTCAGCGTTGTCACTGTATTCAGTGGAGTGAGGAGAGGAGATACTTTCTTGGTATACAGCTTCGCTTTTAGCAGGGAAGCAGAATTCTTGGCTCAGGTTATTGGCATTGATAGTGATGGTGGTAGTCATTTGAGTATGAATTTTGTTTGTTGTTGTTAGTTGTAAGTGATTAATTATTTTTTATAATTCTCAGAGAAGAGCTCAGGCTTAAATATCCAAATCAATTTACTGAAATCTGCCGAGAGATACTGAGTTCACCTTATCAAGGTGTTTATTTTAAACCAAATCAGTATTTGGACTTATTATTAAACTTCAGTAATTAATAAACTGGCTAATTAATGTGTTCTAAAAACTCAAAGACTTCTTTAATTAGCGATTTAATCAGCCAACAAAATTCAAGCTCTCTTAAATAAAATTTAGAGAAGCAAAAAAGAAATAAAGTCTTCTCTTTCCTTTCTTTGGGATTGAGCGATTTCGGCGTTCTCTGCTGATCTGAATCACAAAAGGCTCTCAGTTCAAATGAGCGCAATCTAAAATTTGGTCTAGAATAAAGGTGTGGATTGGACCCATGTATCAAAATTATTCTCACAAGAAAATGAAACGAAAGGAAATGAAAAGTTTTAATTTTTGGATGGGAATGAATGAAAACGACGCGGTTGTGAGAAAATCGAACAAATCCAAAGTTTTTGTAGCTTCTGATTCCATTCACAATAAATGAGTTCTTTAGATTCGTCATGACTTCATGGAATCTATCTATTTGGAATAAAATTTGCTTTGGCCTCTTTATTTTTGTTACTTCGAAAAACAAAATGGCCTGTATTTAGCCTAACTCAATATCACTCAAAAAGCTTTTTCCAAGTTTTACTCAGGTCTTTTAAGTGAGCAAAGGACGAATTAGAGGATGTGAAAAAGTAATAGAGAGGTATTTAACCCCGTGGACTTATGTACGTACGGATGATATTTCTTTTAATCTTATCTCGATTCACTTCAAAAAAGTCTCACTTTCCTGCTTTTCCAAAATAAGGAAAGGATTTATGTAAGACTCTTTCAAGACCCAATCAATGTTAGTCAAAGAGTAAATTGAACCCTCAAAGTGTGATAATTTTTTTCGAAATAGTGAAACGAAATTTAATAATAACAGTAATTCATAGGGGGTATGGCTGAAATTCAACGTTTCAAAGTTCCATATTTTGAGAAAAATAATGGGAAAATACCCATTTTGAACTGGAAAATCGAAATCTTCTCGTTCCACTGGCCATGTCTTAACATTTCTAGAAAAGGAGGAGAGGCATTTCACAAGGATAGCAGGTATGTCTAAATTTCAGCCTGAAGGGTTTTATTCCAAGTCTAATCTCGGTTAAAACCAGTCTTTATGGATTTTTTACCCGGCCCGGTGATCTCTCCTTTTCATCTCAGTCAAGACTTGAGTAAAAGTACTCAAAAGTGATCAAGAAAAATTTAGACCTAGGAATAATATGCTCAGCAGAATCAAGCCAAACCAGTGCGTTAGGTTGTTACTATATTTAATGAAAATCTGATCTTGCTGGTTTTGCCAATTAAGAACCCGAGCAAATTTCAGAGTCATTCCGAAGCGAATAATTTGCCAATTAGATAAACCAGATAGCGACCATTATTCTTCTATTTATATCTTCTTCGATCACTAGGCAGCAGAAGCATTTCTTTAGCTCCAAAAAACCCCATTTCTTTATCAAGTAGGTCTTTCTTTTCTTCCCAGAAGAGAATACAATTGATTTTTAAAGCTCAGCGTAAGAAGTGAGAACTAAATAGGGTTGTTTCAGAGCTCTTTTTAAAAAAATACAAGGCTCCTCAAAACATAGACATCAAGAGAGAATCAACATCAACACCAACATCATTAGCAGCATCATCATGATATGATATTTTGGAATTCGCACCTCAAAGAAAGGGAGCTTAAATAATTATATATTAGAGGAGAAATGAAATTTGGAAGAGTTTAAATTATGAATGGAAGAGCTTATTTATTATTTTAGTTGAATCAACTGGCTCCAACTTTGGAAAGTTTTTGAGTTTAATAGAGAGAGAATAGTTTTTCAGATTTTGGAGTGAGAATTCCAAAGAGCAGCCTCGAGATAATACAATAAATGATGATGAGTACGTAATAAGAGTATACAGGTTTTGTTTGTCATTTCTCAACTACTCACAATAGATGACAAATTAGTTGTACAAATAATCAAAACATAGAAATAAATGATTGATCCAGTGTTTTTTATCACATATGGTCAGTTTACATTTGTTAGTATTTTGGTTGTTGTTGTTTATACTACAAATTTGACAGTCTTTATATTACTTGGGAAAGCATAAGAGTCCTCCTCTTCTTCTTCAAAGAAAACACTAATTCCAGCGATCTCCAGCTTATTGACATTTTTGGGAATCGAGTTTAAACAATAGATATTTTTATCAATAGTATTGATCTTTGAGCATCCGGTGCTCAAATTTGCTTTAGTGGATGTTGAAGTTGTATTCTCTTTGACTTCATATGGCTTTTCTTCCGATCTGGTCTCTTTTTCATCATGGGTAATTTCAGCTTGATTCATTAATTCGCTGAGGAATTTTTTAGGAGTGAAGTTGTATGCAATGTTTAATGCTTGGGCAGCTTTGCTTCCTTTGGTTGGTCTCTTTTCGCGAAGTCTCATCCAAGACTTGATTTTCTTTGCAGACTTTTCCTTTTTTATAGATTTCTTTTGGATGCTGGAGCGGGATTTTACTGGAGAATCCATGTCACGTTCGATTCTATCAAAAACATTTCCAGTAGTAACTGGCTGAAGATCTTGAAAATCGATAGTATCTTCAATACCACGGGTGTTTTCAGTTTTGGGGAGGGTATTTTCAGAGCATGTATTACTTCTTGAAACGGAAGCAAGCTTATGGCTAAAGGGAAGGCACTTGAATAAGGGGTTGACATGATTTAAGACGCTAAGTTGGGCAAGAGGGACGCGTTGCATTGGGAGCGAGGTAGGAGAGAGGAAAGCAAAGAGTCAAAATTGATTTTATTAACATGAACATAAAAAAAAAAGGTTCTTTAAAAATAGCCCTTTATCGCGGCCAATTTTGAATTCAAACAGAAACTTGACTTGAGATAAAATTGATGTTTATTGATTAAAGAACACATAGCTCGAAAAGCTATCTAAAGCAAAAAAGAAATTAAATATATAGAAAAAAGTTCAAACCCCTAATTGATTATGTGCATACAAAATTGATTTCAAATTCAAATCGGATTTCAAATAGATAAATCCCTCCTCCTTTAATATTATTGTCTGAATCCACTTGGCATTTGTCCCGCGAAAGATTGAGTCATTGACAAGGTGAGAAAGAAAGCCATTCAAGCTCTTTGGATACCGTTCCAAGGGAGTTTGATTAATTGGACGCATCTTTTTTCAAATTATAATCATATCCGGATCTTTATAAATTTTGAACTTTTCCTCCGGGCTTTGATCATTTTGAAAATTGGCGAAAGAGCCAAAAGATTTTTGCGCAAAATTCAAATATTTTAGATCTTGTAATTTCTTGTGATTTCCCTCAATCGAATTTGGCTCAGGCCCGCCTGTGGTGCTATCGGCCCTCCTCCTAGAATTTGCTCCATCTTTGACTGTGTTGCCTTCCTTTCCAAAAACGCCTGGTCAGCCTCGGGCATCTCCTTTTTGGTTTCTGATTTCTGGGCTAGACTCAAAGCCATAGGCTGTAAGAGGCTGTGTCTGAGAGGCTGAGAAGAGTGCTGTCTCCTACTTCTGCTATTTTTTGCGTCCATACTGAGGTCATTGAGCTCGCTCACACCCAGGATACTCTCAGGCTGTTCTTGATCGACTGATTGGTTGTGTCTTTTTGAGTCCTTGTCGGTATTGAGGGTCGCAGGTCTTTTATTAAGCCCTTTCCCACCAGAAATCAAGTACTTGATAACGTTCAAGACAGTCTCATCAAAGATAAAGAGTTCGAGCAATTGGTTCTTGTCATGCGACATAAAGTCACGATAGTCAATTTTAACACCCCGCATTGCTTCGACAGCCTTCTTTTCAGCGAGTTCGCTTCCTTCGCGGCCAAGTCTGAGGCCTTCTAAACGGCGCCTTTCGATATTCTTCTTGCATCTGTCGACACAGTCTTCGAAAATTTCAGCGAGTTCTGACCTGGCGATAAGTCTGGAATTCAAGAATCCGTCAATTTTGGTTTTTTCTCTCAAGATCTTTTTTTTCGAGTCTTGCAACTTCTTCTCCATTGCAATCGCTTGCTCTTTTGAGAAATTTTCAAAGTCCTTGAGAATTCTGAATTTGTCTCCAAAATCTCTCAATTTTATTTCGTTCAGAAACTCGTCAAGTTTTTCTATACCCGTTTCAAATTGTACACGACTGAGATCCTGATTATACTCGTCCATCACAATGTTGGAGAGCTTGAAAATTCCGTTCTGTTCATCTTGGAAGGATAGATCTGGAGTTTTGGTTCTCTCGAGACGGCGGGCTCGGACTTCGCTCGTATTTCTAAACATTGGGTTTCTTCCTGGTGGGATAACAGGTGGTTTGGTGTGTCTTTCTATGCTTATAAGCTTATTTTTTCTGACTGAAGTTGCAATATATTCATTGAGAAAATTTCTTTCTTCTTGCAAAAAAGTTATACTTTTCTTGAGAGCCTTGATTTCTTTGTTTTTGTTTGTGATGACCTGATCCAACTTCAGGACGTCGATATTCTTCAAATTCAGCTGTTTTTTGAGTTCTTCAATCTGCTCTTCACCGTTGTTTCTAGCGATAAAGTCCTCATATTTCTTTCTCATTTCCATCAACTCCTTCTGGATTCCCACCATCTCATTCCTGTATTCCTGCAAGTAGTCCTCATTCTGACGTTGCACAATTCCGCTGATCTTGGCATCAAGTCCGTTTACAGCATTGTTCAAGTCTTGGAACGCAGGATAGACAGGCTTGAGTGAATCTTCTTCCACTTGAGCAATCATAGTGAATTCTGATTGAAATACTTTGGGACCATTATTTGGAAAGAGAGAGCTGACCTCAAAGTTCCTGCCAAAACTCTGTGTGGCATTAGCTCCAGCCTGTTGCTTTCCTAAAGGGCTCTCCATAGAGAAATGTTGGATAATAATTTAATCAGTCAAATTAATTAATACAACGGCTCATTATTTATCCGAAAAAATCCTTTGGTTTTGACGAGAGATACTGATTGGAGGAAAAATGAGTCAGAGAGAGAAAGAGAAAGGTGAATGTTTGAGAAAAGATTTTTTGTTAAAAATGAATCGTGGCTTCAAACCATTATTCTGGTTATCTTCCGGGGGGAAAAATTCTGTCAAAGATTTTTTTGTTCAGAATTAATCACAAAATATTCGAGAAGAATCATCAATCGCCAAAGTCTCTAAAAGGTTGATTGATTGATTAGAGTCTTTGTAAAGAGGACAAAGTTGACGAGTTTTACAAAAATTGCTCAGGAAATTCAGTTCGCAGACAAATATGAGAATTTTCTTGTTGACCGAATTTTTTTCCTCAAAATAAAAAACAACATTTGAAACTCCAAAACAAAATTCTTTGAAAATTTTTCTTGCAAAATTCTCGTTTTGAAGGAGATTTCAACAAGCTCATTTGAGTTCGATAATCTTTTTAAGATCCAGGCATTATCATACGTATAAAAAAAAATTTGCTCCTCTCGAAGAAACAAAAACTGACAGATGATTCAAGAAAGACAAAACGAAATTTTATCGAAACAAAAATTGTTTCTTTTTGAAAAATCTGCATTTTTCGATTTCCAAATCTCAAAAAAAAAAATTTCATCAATTTAGTCAATTGGCTCATTCTTTCTCAATTCAATGAAAAGTCAAAGAAAAACTGCGCTTGTAAACCTAAGGGAAGAAATGAATTTTTCGGGAGATTTTTTTTGACATTTCTTCAAAGTAGCAAACAGTAGTAAGAGGTTTTTTTACAAATAAAATAGATATAATGCAAAATAAAATAATATAAAGAAAAAATCTGAGATGTCATCCTTTGAATTTTGATACGATATTAGCCATATCTCAAATCAAGTTTGGGACGCTTCAAATAAATCGACTTCATCTCAACAGGAGAAGCTTCACAATATGAATTCAAGTCTGATTTTAATTATCAGGGCATGATTCTCTGAATCTCAAGTATTCTTGAAGGTTAAAGTTGGGGTCTTCAGTATAGTCGCCGCCTAGGAAAAATGTGAGTTTTTAACTTTGAAGAGAAAAATTACCTTGATCATCTTCCAAGTCGTCAACATCTTCATATTCATTGTCATCTGACTCGCTTTCAACAATCTCGTCAGGTCTAAAGTCATCATCTTCTTCATGTTCATCTTCTTTGACAGTCTTGACTTGACCCAAAAACATGTTTTGATTGTTATTGTTGGTGTTGTTGGTAAAGATAGATTGGCCAAAGGGAAGGTTGCTGTTATTCATCATGGAGAAGTTTTGTTGTTGACCAAAGGTGGTTTGAGGGAATTCAAACATGGAGTTGTGGTTGATTTCATTGTTGAAAGGTTGTTGGAAAGTAGTGAATGAAGAGTAGTTTTGTTGAACATAGGGGTTCATTGAGTTGTAGTTCATACCGAATGGTTCAGGAGCTCTATTGTTATAATTGGACAAGAACCCTTGAGTAGGGACAGAGTTTCCATGAAAGTCTTCGAGATCCATAGTGAGGAGGGAGTGGTTTAAATGAAAGATTTTTTTTTTGAAGAAATGAGTATAAAAATGATTTGAAATCTGAGCTTAAATAATAAAGTCGCGTTTTGAATAACAAATAGTTTTTGATTTTATATTTCATCCAAACTAGATTGGGAATTGAAAAATCCATTATGAATTTTTCTCACCCTCAAAAGAAAAAATCTCAGACAATTGGAGAATGAAAAGAAGAATTAGTTGAATCGTAAAAGACGTAATCTATGGTTTTAATTCGAAAAAAATGTAGGTGGGGAAAAGATGTTCAGACTTGATTTTTCACTAAGGGAGGTTTCTTATAAAATTTGAGATTTTCATTTTCAAAACGATCGTTAGATTTGATTTTAATTTTTATGAAAGTTCAAGGTGCGCGGGAATATTTTCTCAAAACTGAGAAAAAATATGAAAATTCCAAGGAGAATAAATTTTAGCTTCAAATATGCTGATCTGATGAATTCAAGAGAAAAGAGAGATTTCTTTTTGAAATTTGAAGGATTCTTTTGGACGGCTTTGTTTTTTAAAAAAAAAAGAAGACACTTCTTTTGTCAAAAGTTTAGAATTTGAAACTCAAACGGTTTGGGATGGAAAAGATTTGTTTGGGTCGAGGAAAATTTATGAACCTCCAAGTTTTGAATTTTCTTTAAATATTTTAAAAATTATGAAATTTTTCAACTTGAATTTGAATTTAAGAAAGAAAATTTTTATTTTTCATAAATTTTCATATCTTAATTCTTTAGGTGCAGAGAAAATACCAAATGGAAATATTTTTTCCGAAAGCCTTTCCCAAAAATGTCCAAAGTTCTCGGCCTCATAGACAGGATATTTCTTTTTTCTTCAATATTTGTAAAATTAATAAGTAAAATTCAGAGCCTGGATAGAGAATTTCATTCCCATTCTGTGAAATTTATGTCTCCTGAATTCTTACAAATTTCACTTCAATTTTGCATTCTGAAAATATTATAAAAAAATATCTTGCTGAGATCCCCAGCTGACAAATGATGCCTGAGTGGGAAATTTTGAATAAAACAAAGAAATCTTGTTTATATACTCTTTTTTCCTTTCCTTTTCAGAAATGATAATTTATGAATTTCACATGGAGAGTGAAAATTGGTATGAAAGATATGAAGATAGATTATTTTATAAGTGAATATTAATTAATCATTGATATAATTTTGGCACCTTTTGTTAATTCAAAAATTTCCGAACGGCGGATCAATATGTATTATTAGAGCAGGCAAATATTTTAATTTCTCTGAGCCAAAACAAGATTTTTTTCTATAGAATTGAATAAGGTTGGGTGTGAGGAGGAGTTATGAAAAGAGTGGCCATCTTTGCTTTGAGCAAAGCCGTCTTTTTTTGAAAAGGAAAATTCTCACAAACTCCAAGTGAATGTCTAGATTTATCTCTGTTGATGTGTGTATTTCCAGCTTGTATTAATTAATTTTTCAACAGTCCTAAATAATAAGTATCAAGGAAAAATAAGTAGAAATGAGTACTCGTCGTACAGCAAAAGCAACAACAGATAATGATTCAGGCCCTGTTCGCACAACAAGGTCAACGGCCAAGGTTTCAGGATCTTCACCTGATTCCAAGAAGGGAAGCTCCAAAAAGAAGGGAACAAATGCAAAATCATCAAAGTCAGCAAGTAAAAAATAATGATGGACAAGGACTAACTTGAAATAGGCACTGATTCATCCAATATGCAACAATTCATGAACTTGACACCCGAAGAAAAAGAATTGTTGGAGATTGCGAAGAATTGTAAAAATAAAGTCGATAATTTTGAAAGCCCTTCAAAGAAGGAAAAATCCAGAGACATGGAAATTGAAGATTCAGATGAACAAAGTGAAGCTGAAAGTGATGAGGAAAATGAATTATCAGACATAGCAGAAGAAAAAGAGAGTATGGAGATTGTGCAGACTCAACTTATACCAAGTGTTGGAAAAGATAGTGGAACCAAGTCTCTTGATAAGACTGTGGACGTCCAACAAGAGGAGAATGAATCTGAAGAATCGCAAGAAAGAGCAGCTTTGGAGGGTATCTGTGCACTCGAGGAAATTAGCGAGCTCGAAGGGAGCCCCCAAGTGAAGGCAGGAGGAAATAACACACAATTCATGGAAAGTCAAGAGCTGACAGGCTTGACAAACAGATTGAGACCCAAGGTACCAGCTATGGAGAGCCCACAGGAGAAAAACGATCAGTCTGACAAGGCAGAGTCGGTAAAATCGGACATGCTGAATAATATAAACAGTCTGGCTGAAATTGAAGAGGAGAAAGCCAAAGAGATTGATCAAGAAGTGGAAAAGGAGTTGGCAGTCGGAACTCTTGAAGGAGATATGGGAACATTTGAAGTTGACAAGGATGATGAAGATAATAATAAGAGCGATGAAGGAGATCGAGTTATTATGCCAAGTGTAGAATCAAAAGATAGAATGGAAGAAGAGCAAGAGCAGAATATTCAAAAAAAGAAAGAGTTGGAGGATAAACAGCTGGAAGAAGATCGCGAAATGATTGAAAATGCGACAAACGTTGAAGTGGCACCAGCACGTTCAGATGACAGTGGAGAAACTGTCGAAGTGATCAAACCAGAAATAACAAGACATTCCCAAGGAGCAACAGTGCTGTTTGATGATAAAACTCCAAAATCATCCGTCCAAAGAGGAAACTTGACGCCGCCTGCTGCAAAACAGACTGTAGATGATGATACTAGAAGAAATGAGGGAGAAGAAGAAGTGATTCAACCAGCACAGCCACAACCACAACCAAATCAAGATTTTACAGGAGAAATGGAAGAACAAGATGTTTTTGATAAATTCATCGTCGAATCTTCAAAAGCACAAGAGAATATGGGAGAAATTGAAGAAGAGAAGAAAGAAGAGGTCCCAGCAGCTCAAGAAGTTTACAATATAACGCAAGAGGAAATTCTTCAGAATTATAAGTTTAATAGAAGGTCAAGAAGAAGAAACCAACAAAAGAAACAAGAATCTGATGATGGGGACGCTGAAGAAGAAGAAGAAGAAAAGAATGAGGAGAAAGAAGAAATTTATGAGCCAGCAGAAGAGGCAAAAAGTACCACCAAAGAGAAAACAGGATCTAGTAATGTGAGAAGAGAATATGCAGTCTATGAAGATTGGAGAATTCTGGAATCTTTGGCAGCCTTTGAGAGGCAAAATGGATCAGTCGGTTTAAAATCAATAAATACTTGGGTAGCACTTAGAGATCCTTTGACGAAAAAGAAGTTGACAGAGATTGGCAGAACTGCCGAGTCTTTGAAAACCAGGATGTACAAGACTCTCGCGCTGCTGACAGAAGAAGATAAAGAGCAAATTGCCGAGTATATCCAGAACCATTCAAAAGAAGAGGCCATGTCAGCCTACTGCAGATTTGAGGTTGACAAAAACACTAAAAAGAAGAAGTTCCAGGGAATCTTCAAAGAGCCTAGTTATATTCCTTCAAATTTCCAACGAAAAACTGCTTACAATCAGAAGCCCGCTGAAGCAGAGACAGAAGTCAAACACAAGGAGAAGGCAAGACTTCCTGGCCTCGTTGAAAAAGCTTTCGAAGAACGTTCTGATGATATCGAAGATGTAATGGATTTCCTCGAAGAACCTCGCGAAAATATTTTTAACCCCGATTTACCAATAATTTCAGAAGTCCTTGATTTTTCTGTTGAAAAGGCCACTCCTACGAAGCCCGCAGAAAAACCTATAATTTTTGCTCCTGTTCAAACAAATTCAAGATCAAACAGCAATAGGAATGCAATTAGAAGCCTCAAATCCATTGAGAGAGCGGAAGCAGTAGCGCCTATAAGGGAGGAACCAAATAGTAGAGCTAGTGTGATAAGTTCTACGAGACCTGACAAACAAAAAAGTAACAAAAAGAGAAAAGATTACAGAATGGTGAGTTATCCTGCAGCTGCTCGTCAAACTGAAATGATGGAAGAAATTGGATATTCCTTGAAAAGAGTAAAGACTGACCGATACTTTGAGCAAAAGAGTCTTTTGATATCAGACGAATTCAGAATCAAGATATCAACAGAAAAATTCAATCCACCCCAAACGGACATCAATGTGTTTGTGGACCCTGACAATAACTTTAGGCAATTTGTAATTGTGGAGGATTCCCAAAATGTCGAAGACCATTTCAATCAAAATCTGATTATTGAAAGACTTTCTCAAATTGCCTCCAAATATAGAATCAGGCAAGAGGATGTCCATAACATCTTCCACGCCGTCAGCAACGATTTTGACGACCTCCAACTCTACTTGAAAGCAAAGAATCCATTTATCCTATGGGAACCCTCAGAAGATCAAGATCTCCTCGGAGGCGACCAAACCGCTATTCGCTACCTTTTACAATTAAAAGGTGAAGAAAGAATCGCTCGCAGAAGACAATATTTAATGGGTGAGTAACTTGAGTTCTTCTTATTGTCGTTGTTGTTGTACATAATATAAATTTTTCAGTGAAGTAGATGAGTTTCCATATAATATTCAAGAGAACAAAAAATATGTGTGTATTTTTATTTTTATATCATAATCCTTCAATACAAAGAAAGAATGTTTTGAAAAAGTTCAAAGAAAAATTTAAATTTAGTAAGCAACAAAAAAAAACTAAAAAAAAATCTAAAACAGCTGAAATGAATCCACAAGGTATTTTTCATTGATGAGCCCTTTGTGAATGAATTTTAGAGACACCACAGTTAACAGATATTGTCAACAAACAGTCTCAGGTGAACCAAGCAGCAAATGTGAAGCCTCACGAATATAAACTTGAGAGCCAAAATGTAACATTATGAAGCGACTTAACTGAATATCCACCTTTAGTTTGCTTATGATTTTTCAGAGGATAGTACAGAAGTCAGTAGTCATACAGTTTTGACGCAAAAAAGTGGCAATGGCCAGAAAGATCTTCTTGTGAACAATTTTGTGAATCCAAATAAAGACTCTTCAAAGAAATTCCTTGAAGACGGTGATGATGAAGATAATGATGATGATTACGAGGACGTTGATGATGATGAGGAGGATGAAGAGGAAGAGGAGGAGGAGGAGGAAGAAGAAGAAGAGATTCCAGAAAAAGGGATAATTGAAACCAATATGTAAATTTGATTTGTATTTGAGGTGATGATTGACAATTTCCAAAGTCCTCCACAAGAGATCCATCTAGAAGAAAATGATAGTGAAGATGAAGGTATAGATGATTATAAGATTGGTGGATACCATCCAGTTCACATCGGGTATTTGTTAGAGTGTCTGATTACCCTGACGATATTCTCTAGTGAAGTTCTACAAGGCAGATATGTCGTAATTCAGAAGCTCGGGTGGGGTCATTTTTCAACTGTGTGGCTCTGCAAGGATTTTAAATACGACACTTATGTCGCAGTCAAAGTTCAAAAAAGCGCTGCAAATTATATGGAGGCAGCGTATGATGAAGTAAATTTTATGACCTTTCAAGTGAAGAAGAGTTGTTTAAGGTGGAAATATTGCAAAGAGTAGCAAGAAGCGTTGGGAAGCCAGAATGGATTGAATCTTTAAAAGAATACTTTAAAGACGTAGATTTGAGATTTTGATAGTGAGTATAACGAATTTTTAAAGGAAGATAGAACGGAATTTACAAGAGATGATTGTCATGTGGTGCAACTTTTAAATTCGTTTATTTACCAAGGACCTTATGGAAACCATTTTTGCATGGTTTTTGAAATCATGGGTGTAAATCTACTAGAAATCATCAAAAGATATGATTACAAAGGGGTAAAAGGGATTTTTTAGAAATTTCTCAAAAAACTAGATCCCATTGGACCTTTGTAGAAGAATGGCAAAACAGATTTTGATTGGTTTGGACTATTTGCATAGAATCTGTGGGTTGATTCATACCGATTTGAAACCAGAGAATATTCTGTTATGCTTAACCAACGAAGAGATTATTGATATCGTCGAAAATGGGCAGTTGTCAAAGCATAAGGAATATGAACAGAGAATAAAACTCTATCAGAAAAAGCATGGAATTATCGTGGATGATGGCGAAAAAGAACAAGTCAAGGAAGACATTCCAGTGAAGCAAAAGTAAGTCATTTTTGATTTGGGAGGAATTTCTCAATCTCCATCAAAGGGAAAAACCAAAGCCTGTCAAGCTGCCTGATGACTTTAAGCTCAAGATTGTGGATTTAGGAAACGCTTGCTGGAAGCATCATCATTTCAGTACAGAAATTCAAACCAGACAATACAGATCTCCTGAAGTTATTATCGGAGTCAAGTATAACGAGACCGCCGATATTTGGAGTTTTGCATGCACAATCTTTGAAATGCTCACAGGAGATTTCTTATTTGAGCCGAAAAAAGGACCCAGTTTCGGGAAAGATGATGACCATCTTGCACAGGTATCATTTTGAAATGTAGGGAATTGATGATAAAATTATTAGATTATCGAGCTGGTTTCTAAAATTCCAAAGGATTTTGCTCTTTCTGGAACACAATCCAAGGTAAACAAATTTTCCCATCCCATCCACCTAGACAACTTTTCTAGAAATTTTTTGATAGACGCGGTAATTTGAGAAAGATTCAGGGATTCCAGTTCTGGCCCTTACAAAATGTTTTGGCAGAAAAGTAGTGATTTGAAAGAGGAGTTTGAAATTAATTTCCCATTAGGTATAATATAAGGCCAGAAGAAGCAAGAGCACTTGCTGATTTCTTGAAGCCAATGCTTAATTACTATCCACACAAAAGAATCTCGGCTCAGAATGCCTTGAGACATAGTTGGCTGAACAGAGAATCAAATCCCAATTTCAAGTTGACAGAGGCTGAGATAAAGAAGAAGATGCAAACCCAAGGCAGACACCAAAACATGGATTATTCAAGTCAAGGAGAGGTTGAGACAGCTCAATTCGAGAGTGATAAAGAAGACAATAACTCTCAAGTTTCAGATTTTTCTGACGAGCCTCATGACAACTACGGATACGATGACATCTTAAACACCAGCTTCGGCAAGACAGGCTACGTGCCTTATGGAGGCGGCATAAATGTGGATGATTTAGATCAAGACCCAAATTGGCAGTTTGTCGATGCTGATCAAGTCTCTGATGCTGCTCCTCCCAATAATTAAGGTAGTAGATGTTGATTTAGTTGGTTTGTAAGGAATTGACTGTATTCTGTCTTTCTTTCGTATCTTGTTTCTTCAAAACAGCTGCACTTCCTTTTCAAGTTAATTTTTTTACGAAAGAAATGGAATAAAACTTTCTTCTAAAGTGAAAAGATCTGAAACAAGATTAGGAATTTTCCGGATTTGTCAACTTTTCTCCTGATTTCTTTCATCTTTTCGGATTTTTCAAAAATTTCCTTGATTCCCCGAAATAAAATCCCTTTAAAAAAAAAAAATTTCAATATTTTTCTCAGTCCAGATTTTGGAGGAAAATCGATAAATCTTTTTTCTGACAAGAAATTTTCTTCTCTTTTTCATTTATTGAGAAAAGTAATAACGGAGATTCAACCTCCCAACCAAGTCACTTGACACTGAAATTCCATACATTTGTCTTTCGATTATAATTTCTGTTCCTCACTTCATAGAGGACTTGAGGAAATGAGTTTATCTTCGAGATACTCAATTTCATCTTCTAAAATACTTGGCGAAAAATTTTATCCCATACACTTGATTGATGACCAATAACTTGACCCCAAAAAAAACATCTTCCAAACCTCAGACGTTCAATCGAACCAAGAATCACGAGTTTTAAGTTGGAAAAAGAGACTAGAAGAGGGGGAGGTTTTATGGAAAAAAACGCGACGAATTAAATGAAATCCGGACAATCTGGACTTTTTGTTAAAATTTTCCGGATTTGACCAGCCCCCTCATTCTGAAACTTGATCTGAAGTTTTTTTTTTCAATCGAAAAATCTTTGAAATGAGAATATTTTTTCAGACCAAATTTGAAAATTTATGTGAACAATAGTTATTTATGGATTAATAAAAGCAAAAAAGGGATTGAACAACAACTATATAGAAATTTAAGTCAATAATGATGGTAAAAAAGACTAAAATATGAGAAGAGACAAACAAATACAGAAACATCCATCTATCGAAAAAATACAAAAAATTAGACTTGAGAGAGATAATAAGATATCAAGATCTCTTTAGGTATCATCATTAGCGATATGCTTTGCAAGGATATTTTTCATGAGATCGAGACTTACAGGTTTAATCAGATAATCATCCATACCAGAGTCAAAGCATCTTTTGATATCATTTGGATAGTTTGAAGCAGTCACAGCAACAATTTGGATTTTGGGGATGACTCCCTTTTCTTGAAGGTCTCGAATTTCCCTTGTTACAATATATCCATCTTTGACAGGCATACTGCAGTCCATAAAGATGACTTTATAAGTTTGCTTATCCCTTTTATTTTGTCTCTCCAGGATTTTTTGAATAGCCAAGTCACCACTAGTTGCCGAGTCAGTTCTCATGTTTAATCCTTCAAGAATTTTTGTGAGCGCAATGATATTGAAAGCATTATCGTCAACAACAAGAATATAGGGATCATCTGCACTGAGGAGGTTTAATTTATGGGAAAGTTTATGGACAAGTTTTGCTTTTTCATCCATATGTTTTGCGAATCCCTCTTCCTCAAACACAGTTCGACTCTTCATTGGACTCCTCAATCCAAAGGAATTGGTCCTATCCTCGGCACTCGATGAAAGTGAGAGCCTGGGGATATTTGGGTTCAAGTCCAGGTTGTTTTTGTTGAAGCCTACTTTCGGGGTTGGAGTCAACAAATTAATGATTGGAGGTGATTCTCTCAGGTAAGGAGAGCTACATTCTCCTTCTTTTGGGTCGTCTCTGCTGTGGAACTGCGCCATTTGTAGGGAGTAATTCAGGATACTGGCCTTTCGGAGGCTAGGCTTGATAAAGCTATTATTTTTAGAGCCGCTGTGTCTGTGAAGGAAAACAGAGAGCCTTCTTTCAAAGAGCTTCATTTTCTGGATGTCTGCCCTCTTATTCTTTTCTTTCATACCATTAATGTTATCCATAACATTGCAACCGAGATCTTCTTCATCGCTGCTGAGGCCACCCTCCAATTCTTTGCTCTGTGCTAAATGCACCTTGGATTCAAGCTCGAATGAAAAGGTTGTGCCAGAGCCATATCTTGACTCGACCGTAATTGAATTGTTTCCGAGTCTTTTTGCCAACATATTGGAAATAACAAGTCCCAGGCCAACTCCCTGCTGATTCATTCTTTGAGTTTCTGCAACTTTGGAGAATTTTTTAAAAAGCATTTTTATGTCATTGGGTTTGATTCCAACGCCCGTATCAATAACAGAAATTTTACAAACATTAGCCTCACAATAAGCAACTCTTATCGTGACCCCGCCTTTTGTCGTAAATTTCAATGCATTTCCTAGGGATGATGTGATGAGTTAAAATTCAGTCCAAAAATTTACCAATAAGATTGATGACGATTTGTCGAACACGATTAGGATCAGAGTATACTTTGAAAGGGACTCTTTCATCGTAGTAGAGATTTAATTCGAGTCCTTTACCCTTGGCTTGGAGGTTCATGAGTTTGATTATATCCATGAGATGCTGTTTCAGATTAAAGAAGGAGAAATTCAGGCGGAGACTCTTGGCTTTTGATTGGGAAAAGTCCAAGATATCATTAACAAGACTCAATAAAAGTTTTGCACTATCTGCGGCAGGCTGAATATAGTCTTCTTTCAAGTCATCACTGATGAATTTTTCAACCATATCCAACATGGTAACTATACAATTGAGCGGAGTTCGAAGTTCATGAGACACCGAAGCGAGCATGCCAGTCCTGCCTTTTTCTGAGGCCTTGAGAAAATTGCAAAACTCCTTCTGACTGGCATCCCTGAGCCTGATCAGGAGGAAAGGTTCTTTATTTACAATCATGGACTGAAATTTTGTCTCAAAAAACTTGACATGATTGTCATCAAGCTCTAAATAACAAGTATATTCTGAAAAGCTTTTTGTTGGCTTTCGAACTATTGTGAGAGAATAAGTTTGGTCAATTTACATGAAGAATCTTACTGAAAGCGTTGGCGAGTTGATCTACAGTGTAAGGAAACTCAATTGAAGGGACATTAAACATGCCGAGGACTTGGAAAAGTTTATGAAGGTCATTTGGAATTCCATCTTTGATGAGAAATTCTTCTGGTGCCTCCTGAGTTCTATGAGGAGAATCTTGTCCTTCTTTTTTACTCAAGGAGGGTCTGTAGTAGAAGGTGCGGTTGGGGTTGTCTTCGAAGTTTTCGACACTCAGATTCTCGAGATTGCTCTTTGAGTCGTGGTCGAGGGTTTTAATCATTCTTGAAAGAGGTAAAGTTTTGAGTTTGGCAAATAGTCCTCTTGTGCTTTGTCTTGGGCCAGCTGTAGTGGGCGAAGAAGGTCTGAACTTGTTGGAACTCATCGTGTAGATTGATTGTGATTTGTTTTTTGGAATTGAGGAAAAGAAAGACTTTTCATGTTTTTGGAAAAGAAGATTATCTTTGATTTCGACAGAGTGATTATTGCCAATATAGCTATCTCTGGGACTTGATTCAAGGCGAAAGCCCCTTGCGTTTGAAGGATGAATTGAGAAGAACTGGGGTGCTTTGTGTTGAGAATGAGCGTCTTCGTCTTTTTCAATAAGGGGCTCAAACATTTTTTCTTTGAGATTGAATCGGTCATCCTTGGAGAGAGCATCGAATCGTTTTAATCTTTCCAGACTGGAAAGGATATTCTCCCCGTGGTTCTCCAAGAGTTCGAATGCATTGGAATTGGCATAAAACACCTTTTTGTTGCTTTGAAGAATTATACAACCTTCATCAGATTCTGCCAAGAAAGTTTTCAAGAGGAATATTTCCCTATCTTTGGCACTTTCTCTGGCAGGATCATTTGTACTTTCTTTTTCGATGGTATATAAAAATTTATACAAGATCAGACATAAAGCTCCTCCCATAACTGCGGCAGTGGGGTCTTTGGCGTCGATGGAAATTCTCAATGAAGAGTACAAAATGGTGGTACAAGTCAGAATTTTTTTGACCATGGAGTTTTCGATAGCCTGTAGATTGATGAATGCATAAGTATACACTCCAATCCAAGTGCACATGATGGTCAATTGAGGGCTGATTTGATCGAGCCATTTCTGTCCTTCAGAAGAGCTGAAGTAAACCACCTGGTTTTCAATCATATTAATAATCAACAGGGCCCAAGTGAGAACCCGTAAAACAAGCTGGATAGTCAGGACTCTTTTTTTATTCTGTAGGGACAAGAGCATAAGATGGACGACAAAATTCGAAGCAAAAATAGCACATCCAAAGAGAGTAAAAATCTTTCTAGCTTCAAAATAGTTTTGTCTGTCATGGCTGAATATCATGGGTATGGAGTGTGCAAGAGGAATCAGGCAAAGGATGATGCATTCAAAAACTATGCCCAAGGTTCGGCTTTTATTTTGAAGTTCGAAGTTTCTCATCGCTGGGAAATTTGAAGAGAGATTTTGACAAGAATGGTTTTGGCCAGGATTGGTATTTTTCTCCGGACCCGGTTTCACGCACTAGTTAGTTAGTTTTAATTAAGCAACCTTGAAACGATCACTTAATTAAAACAAGCAAAAAATTTTATTTGCCTATTAATGACGACAACAACAATTGGTAAATATTCTTTTAACTTTCACTTTCAGGGAAATGAAGAGTTTTCAGAATTGGTGAAGATGAGGAGGAGTGTAATTTTTTTGTTCAAAAAATGTTTATGAGAGAGTCAGGAAATAATAAAACGAGAAATTAATAAACAGAGGATTTCCTAATGAGCGGATTAATTTACCTAGATTGGGCTGGAAAAAGGTAAAAAATCTCTTGATAAATTTTTCACAAAATTAAGGTGATTTAAGGATAATATTGGTACGTAAACATTTGATAATAAATTCACACCACACCGCGAATATTCTCAAAAATAAGTTTTTAAAAAATCATATTGAATTGAATCTGATAAAGACAATGAAAAGGAATAGGAATAGGGAATAAATCGAGGGTTTTTTTTTATGATTTGATGAGAATATAGATAACGACAAGTTAGTGAATAAATCAATAAATAAAAACTAAATAATTAAGCTCGCACAGAATAAAAAGCATATAAGTTATAAAAATGAGTAAAGTGACCAAAACAACTCAACAAGACACTTCTAAATTGCAAAACTCTCTCAACAAGTAAAAACTTGATGATATTCATTTGGTTAAAAAGTTTAGGACAAGCATCGACACCTTAAAGAAGTCAAATGCTGCAATGAGAGATGAACTTGTAAGTATTGATCATCTAAGTGTATTAAGGATCATATAGAATGCTGAAATGAGACTGAGCTCATTAACTAATGCGCAAACTGGATCCAAGATTGCCAAACTCCAGGAAAAAGGAACTTATTATGCCAGACAGATTGAAATTGAAGCCAGGAAACTTGTACTCTTCTAGACTCTTGATTTTCTCAAACTAATGGTATGAATAGCACGATTTGGAGAGACAAATTGAGATGGTCCAAGCCTCAATTACTGACAAGAGAACCAAGTTACAGAAAGTTGAAGGCAACAGTTCTGACAGTTTGGGAAAACAAATAAAGCAACTTGAACGCAAATTGGATAAGACTTTACAAAAGCATAACGAGATCTTGGCTGATAACAGACAATTAAAAGAAGAGATCGATCACTTGAGAAGAGAAAGAGTTACTTTTGACAAGATTTACAAGAAGTTGGAGGTTGAACTTCAAGAGAAGAAAAAGACTTTATTGGAAGTTTTTGAGAGCTCGAAGGAAGCTAAAGCAAGAAAGCAAAATATTGAAGACCAAATACGAAGCTTGAAAAATCGAGTCCAAAAGGAAGAAAACAATATTGAGAAAGAATTCCAAGATATTTTCAAAGACATTAACCAAAAGAATATTGTTGATAGAATTGAAGAAAGATTCGGAACAACCAACGAAAGAGCCGGTCAAACGAAAAGAAGACAAGAAAGCCCCAACGCAAAGTAAGTTTTCACTCCCACATGAATTAAACCATAAATAAAGCCGTCTCCGCGAGGACTCTCCAGAAGGCGAGGTTTCCAGAATGAGCATCAATAAGCAAGCTGGCAGAGGCACAGAAAAGAAGCAAAAGGTTTTGACTGGAAAGACTCCCCAAGAAGAGGTTGAAGAGTATAATGCCATCTTTGAGAGCTTGAAAAAGAAGACTCACAAGAATGATTTGAAGGAAATTTTGGCATTATTCGAAGATTATGAAAATAAAAACTATTCTTTGTACCAACATCTGAGCCATCTCAGTGATGAGAAAGAAACTTTGGAAAGGCAAATCCATCAAATTAAAGATGAGATCGCCAAACTCACCCAAAGCGAACAAAAGGAGGCCGATGAAGGTGCTGAAAATAAAGCCAAAAAGATTCAGGATTTGAAGGATGAAATTGACGGAAGTGATAAACATTATAAAGTTCTGGAAACCAAACAACAAGGCTTAACTGAAACTATCAATGCCCTGAAAGTAAGAGAGATATATGAAAAAAAAAAAATAAATCCTATTAGATCAGTATTCCAATTATTTTCGAACGTATTGGATGTAATGTGGAAGATTACGCAGCTGAACTTCTTGATGGAACCGTATAAAATATTTAAAATTGGTTTTTAAAATTGCCTTTTTTAGACTGTCAACGAAGGAAATATGCTTCAATACCTTGCTATTATTGAAAAGAAGACTAATGAAATTTTGCAAATGCATCACTTCTCTCAAAATAAGGGCGAAGGAAATAAAACTGGACAAGAAGATAAGAAGAGAGGAAATGAGGAATCTAATCTTTCAGGAACTACCCAATTCCCTGAAAAGGATCTTTTAAGCGAACTTCAAGCTGCTACTGAAAAGGCTGAAAAGCAAGAATTAAAGGATTTCGAAGACTATGCAAATAAGGTAATTCAAAAGTTTATTTACTCCCCTGAGACTAATTTTTCCAATAGCTTGTGAAAGGTTATCTTGATAAAAAAGCCAAACCAACCAAATAAAAGAATTGAATTGTTGTTTTCCATTTAAAAAGCATTTTTTTTTTTTTGTATTTCATACAATACATGTTTAAATTTATTGTAAATCTCATTTGAAATAATGAAAAATTTCTTTTAGAAGATTTCTCATAATTGTACAGAGCAGAGAGACTTGATAAATGATACATCTATTTAATTCGAGACATACAAAACTGAAGATGGGATTTATTGTTTGTTTTTATTGTAGTTTCTATTAATTTGTGGTCCTCCTTGTCTTCCACCATGTGGAGGATGATAATTCATTCCCATATTAAAATTGGGTTGGTTGGGGTCAACATAGCCTGGCATGGCTCCATACATTGGCATATTCGGTTGTGGCATGGGAAATCCTGGGGTGAACTTTTGGACAGGCGGCATAAAAGACATTCCTGTATTCATGTAGGGTTGAGGGAATCCAGGGCCCATAAAAGGTTGTCCCATTTGACCCATCATCATTCCGCCTCCAAAATTATTTGTAGGCATCCCTGCAGGGGCATTGAAGGGTTGAGCATTAGTATTCGGCTTTGATAACTAAAAAGTTGATTAGAGAATTGGAGCTCTTTCTTACAGGTTTGGGAGTGCTGGCATTGGTTGTAGGTTGACTTGTGGGAGTGATAGCTTTGGGGGTCGCTGGCGTGCGAAGAGCGGTGGATTTGGCAATTTTCCAATTGGGATTAACGAGTGAAGGATCAGAGGATTTATCATTTAAAATTGGCTTCTTTTGCCAATTGGGAATTGCATAATCAAAGAAAGAGACACAGGATCTTTTAACATCTTTTTCGGTGAGTTTCAGTTTGAACCTAGTGAGGGGATGAATTAAAACCCTGGAAAGTTGGAATTTTACTTTGCACTGAGGGTGCTATGGAATTCAGCTGGAGTCAATGTATTTGCTTTCTTGTCGGGTTCTGACTCAATTGAGGCCTGTCTGGCAGGAGCCACTTTGTTTTCATCCTTTTTGTTTTCGAGATCAAATGTACCAGAAGTAACATTGAGTGACGGTTTTTTTCGAAGAGGATCCTCGCTAACGTTTGATGTTTGTCTGCTTAAAGATTGCTGCTGAATTCCTCCCACTTCAGAAGAAACTTTGGGTGTTTTTTCGTTCTCTGGTTTCTTATTGGCACTGAGAGTTGTTGGAGCTACAGAAAGGTTTATGAGAATAGAGACTGTTATTACTTCCAGTTGGAATAAAATCTCGTGCAGTGGTAGAGACTTCGAGAGGTTTCTAGATCGATATTAGTTTCACAGGTTTTGTCTCAAAAGAGTTACTCCAACTGTTTCTTTCTTATTCTCAGGAGGAGCTAAAGTTTCAGTTTTCTGAGTTGTGGCTGCTTGCTTTTTCGAGTTGGTAAATTTGGGCTTTCTCTCTTCATCAGCTTTTTTCTCAGTTTTAGAGTTTGTTCCTATTTTTTGAGATAAATGTTTCGAGACGCTGAGTTACTGATGACTGAAGAATAGGCGAATTCTTCATCTTCGTCATCTTCCTTTAGCTCTTGGAGACCTCTTTCTTCTCTGACGTGCCTGTTGTCCAAGTCAGCAGCATTATTCAAGATTTCCTTGTGAAAAGAAGTTAGTTTGCGGGAGGGGCAGAAACTATTGATTTTACTGCTTCGAGTCTGGTTGCCTTTTCAAGCAAAGAAGCGGAAACATTCTTCATATCGAGATGAGTAGTGTACATGTTTTCCTCGTAGTGTGATCGAAGGCCAAATCTCTTTTCATTTAATTCAAACTGGTTCCATTTGCCCTTTTCATGAGCAGATTCTTCAAGTGAGAGACCAGCCCCAGATCCCAAGAGATCGTCGCCACCAGCATCCCATCTAAAAAGAAATGATTTTATTCTCTAGGCTTGCTGGTTGATTACTTGACAAAGGCTCTTTGATCGTTTATTTTATTTTTGGAGATTTCAGTATCGGTCTTAAATACATCTTCTAGATGAGGATTAAGACAAAATATCCAGAGTTTGGCTGAGTACTTTTGGGCTTGAGAAGGGGAGGCTCCTCAACATCAGAGACCAAGATATATACAAAGTCTTTGACATCCAACACTTGGGTGGGCACAGAAAGCTTTCCTGATTCTCCTTGTGTCAAATTTTTTATAACAACTGCACCATTGTCAATGGAAGTGGAATGAAACTTCCCTTTAGCCTTTGCTCCATTCTCAAGTTGGATTTCAGCGTTTTTTCCCTAAATGATGATTAAATTCTTTCCAGAGGAAGGCCGCCCTACAAGAACATTGAAAGCAAAATAGAGGAAGCGTTTATCCATAATGGTGTCTGCTCTCTTTAAATATTCTTCAATTGGTTGGCTCTGGTTGATATTTGAAGAACTCATTGAATAAAGGAGGGAATGATAAATAGAAAATAAATTAATTTATGTTTTCCCAGCGTTGAAAGATTTTTTTTTTATTGGAAATGTCGACCCTTCTCTCCTTTGAAATTCATTGAAAAAATAATAATAATAATAATAATAATAATTGTATCCTCAGATACGGCAAGCGGAGGGGAGGAGTCTCCACTGCTTTATAAATACATAAGGACAAAACCGTACAACGTAAAACCTTACATGTGAGGTCATAGTTCATATACATGGGCGTTTA
>Ga0182738_1001298_pt1 | contig 31691 bp, 25 predicted proteins | sample eDN5th30CBELigMG_FD_128876 | JGI IMG/M metagenome (GOLD analysis project Ga0182738, IMG submission 128876) | Enriched Miracle-Growth compost microbial communities from Emeryville, California, USA - eDNA 5th pass 30_C BE-Lig MG (version 2)... ...
CAGCACCGCCGGGTCGAGCGCCTGGTTGCGCTCGACCGGGGCGGCGAAGAGGATGGTGCGGCCGAGGTCGCCGACGAATTCGCGCGAGGCTTCGGTCGTCGGCAGTGCCCAGACCGCGAGGCGCCCGGCGTCGAGCCCGGAGACCAGGCAGGACTGCGGCGGAAGCCTGGGATTGCCGTCGGCCGCCGCGGCGACGACGGCCTCGAAACGCGGGCGCTCGTCCGCGTTGCGCGGCAGCAGCCGGCCGTCGCAGGCCTCGAAGTGGTTGCCGATCCCGGCCTCTCCCCAGGCATTGGAGAACAGCAGGCCCCCGGCCGCGTCGAGCACGTAGATGCCGGCATCGATCGCATCGAGCGCCCGCAGGAGGATCTCCCGGTCGGCCTCGAGCGACGCGATCCTGAGGGAGATGCGCAGGGACTGCTCGACGTGCCGGCCGAGGACGGCGAGCATCTCCATCTCGTCGGGCACGAAATGGCCCCTGGCCTTGGCGCGCGGCACCGACAGCGCCACGAGCATGTCGAGATCGGGAAGAAGCACGCAGGACATCAGCCAGCCGAAGCCGACCTTGCTGAAGAAGTCGATGTAGATGGGGTGGCTCTCGATCTCCTCGGCGGTCGCCACCGTGTGATCGCTGAACACCTCGCCTTGCGTGAACTGCAGTTCCAGGGCGCGCTGCGCGTGGAGGTCCTGCTTCCACCACCCTTCGCTCTGATAGATCTCGACCGCGGCGAGAACGCTGTCGGAGGCTATGAAATCGGCCTGCGCCCGGCCGCTGTAGAAGATGATGACCGCGCCTTCCGCGCCGAAGGCATCGCCGATGCGGGAGAGGGCCGTGGGCCAGTTCTCGGGAAGCAGCGCCGCGTCGTAGATCGCCTTGATCGCATCGAATGCCGGAGAGCGCAGGGAATCCACGGGACGATCAACTTGGGATGGGTTTGGATTTGCCGTACGGCACCGAGGTTATTCGCAACCGAAGCAGCGCCGCAAGGACCTCGGTCAGCTCCGCCCCAGCAGGTTGTCCTCCACGGTCTTCAGGTGGCGGTGCATCGTCTCGTGCGCGGCGGCCGGATCGCGGGCGACGAGGGCGTCGAGAATCGCCGCGTGCTGCTCGCAATAGAGTCGCCGCCGTTCGTCCGTGAAGGAACGCCGCTTCATCTCGAACCACGGCGCCTGGTTGCGCAGGATGCGCATCAGGTTGTGGATGTCCTTGAGGAACTCGTTGCGGCAGCAGGCGAAGATGCGGTGATGGAGCTCCGCGTCCCAGTGCTCGAACGCCGGCATCGGGTCCGCCGCGCAGGCCGCCTCGTGCGCCTCCCGCACGGCGGCGAGCTCCGACCCGCTGGCGTTCGTTGCCGCGAAGCCGGCGGCCGCGGGCTCGAGCAGGAGCCGGACCTCCATCATGTCGGCCGGGCTCGCGCCCTCCATGCGGGCAACGGTGGCGGCGAGCGTGTCGACCTCGGGATTGATGACGAAGGTGCCGTGCCCCACCCGCCGCACCAGCATCCCGTCCCGCTCGAGCGTGTCGAAGGCCTTCCGCAGCGTATTGCGTGCGATGCCGAATTCCTGGGCGAGGTCGCGCTCCGGCGGCAGGCGCCCCGCGCGCCATTCGCCCGCGAGGATGCGTTGCCTCAGCCTCGCGGCGACGTCATGCGACGCACTCTTGGGCATGGTCGGCCTCGGAAGTCTGTGCACCTTTGTGAACCTTTCCTACCAATCGGCGCAGCCGGCGTCCAGACCCCCTGATGGCGCGGAAAACCTGAATCGTAGGACTGAACGTCGCACGGTTCGTGCGAGGGTCTCAGTTTCGAAAGGTTCTTGCACCGTGATCCAATGAGGAATATCCTGATCCAAAGTGACGCTTATTGGTTCACATTGGACCAGGGAGGTTTTGGTCGATGAAGGTCGCGACGTTCTCGATGGCGGGCGAACGGCGGGTGGGGCTCGTCGACGAGGATGCACGAACGATCGCGCCGTTCGACCTCTCCGCCGAAGAGGCGGCGCGGGGCGTGGTCGCCCTCATCGGGCGCAACGGTTCCGGCGCGCCGCGCACCCTGAGCCCGCTGCCGCTCGACAGCGTCGCCATCGAGGCGCCGATCCCGGTGCCGGCGCGCAACGTCTTCTGCATCGGCAAGAACTATTTCGAGCACGCCCACGAATTCGCCAGGAGCGGCTTCGACTCGAGCGCCGGCAAGGGCGCGGTCCCCGAACATCCCATCATCTTCTCCAAGGTCCCGGAGGCGGTCGTCGCCCATGGCGCCGACGTGGTCATCGACCCCGCGGTGTCGACCGCCATCGACTACGAGGCCGAACTCGCCGTGATCATCGGCAAGGGCGGGCGCGGCATCGCCAAGGAAGACGCCTACGACCACGTCTGGGGCTACACGATCGTCAACGACGTGACGGCGCGCGATCTTCAGGGGCGCTACAGCCAGTGGCTGATCGGCAAGTCGCAGGATACGTTCTGCCCCATGGGGCCGTGGGCGGTGACGCGCGACGACTTCGACATCGAGCGCGCCGCGATCCGCTGCTTCGTCAATGACGAGATGCGCCAGAACGCGCAGGTCTCGATGCTGATCTTCGACGTCCCGACGATCATCGCGACGCTTTCGCAGGGCATCACCTTGAAGCCCGGCGACGTCATTGCGACCGGTACGCCGGTCGGGGTCGGCATCGGCTTCGACCCGCCGAAATACCTCAGGGGCGGCGACGTGGTGCGCGTCGAGGTCGACGGCATCGGCGCGCTTCAGAACCGCTTCGTGGAGCGGGGCCGGTGACCACCGCGCAGGTCGGCCCGATCGTCGCGGAGGTGGAGGGCGAGGGCCCGCCCGTCGTGATGATCCACGGGCTCGGCGGTACGTCCAACATGTTCCAGCCGCAGATGCGGGCGCTCGAGGGCCATCGCGTCGTCCGGCTCGACATGCCGGGTTCCGGGCGCTCGCCGCGTCCCCGCGAGCCGCTGTCGATCGCCGGCATGGCGCAGTCCGCGGCCCGCGCGCTGGAGACGCTCGGGGTGACGCGGGCGCATTTCGTCGGCCACTCGATGGGGACGATGGTCTGCCAGTGGCTGGCCGTGAACCAGCCGTCGCTGGTGGGCTCGCTGTTCCTGCTCGGCGCGCTGGCCGAGCCGGGCGAGGCGACCCGCACCGGGCTCGGGGGCAGGGCGCGGCTCGCCCGGGGCGGCGGCATGTCGGACATCGCCGACCAGATCGTCGCCGGCGCCATCGCGGCCCATACCCGCGAGACCGCGCCGGCGGCCGTCGCCTTCGTCCGCGAATCCATCACGCGTCAGGACCCCGAATCCTATGCCATGAGCTGCGAGGCGCTGGCCGGCGCCCAGGCCGTCGACGCCCGGCGCATCGGCGCGCCGACGCTGCTCGTCACCGGCGATGCGGACACCGTCAATCCGCCGGGCGTCGCCCGCTCGCTCGCCGATGCCGTCAAGGGGGCCGCCTTTTCGTCGATAGACCGCTGCGGTCATTGGGCTAGTGTAGAAGCGCCGCGGGAGGTCGGGCAGAAGCTTGCCGACTTCCTGCACCGCGTGGGGGGCCGCGGGTAGGACGGTCCCGCGCGCGGGCTGCCAAGGGAGGAAGACTTGGGAGACGACTGGAACGGCAACGGCAATACGCTCTTCACCAACGTCCGGATCCTCGATGCGACGGGGGAGTATCCCTATACCGGCGAGGTCCTGGTTCAGGGCAACCGCATCAAGCAGGTGAGCCGGGGATCGTCCCGCTTCGGCTCGTCCTCGTCCTCCTATGGCGGGGCGACCGTGATCGACGGCATGGGCGCGACGCTCATGCCGGGCATGATCGACGCGCATCTGCACCTCTCCTGGAACAATGCTCCGGGCATCGACCCCATCCAGCTGATGGAGGTCGAGGAGCACATGCTCGTCACCATGGAGATGGCGAAGATCGTGCTCGACGCCGGGTTCACCGGCGGGCGCGGGGCCGCCTCGGCCAAGCCGCGTCTCGACGTGGTCGCCAAGAAGTTCATCAACCAGGGCCGCTTTCCCGGGCCGCGCTACCTCGCGGCGGGGCCGGAGATCACCACCGTCGGCGGTCTCGGCGACGCCGCGCCTTCGCATATCCCGCATGAAGGGCTCAATCTCGGCCTCGTCGTCTCGGGCCCGGAGGAAGTGCGCCGCACCGTCCGCACGCTGATCAAGTACGGCGTCGACTCGATCAAGCTCAACCTCTCGGGCGAGGCCCTCACCGGCATGGCGGCGGAAGAGACGCCGATGTCGGAGGAGGAGGTGGCGATGGCCGCCTCGGAGGCGCGCTGCCGCAACAAGGTGCTCTCGGCGCATGCCCGCTCGTCCGGCTCGGTCAAGCAGTGCGTCCGCCACGGCATCCAGAACATCTATCACGCCTCCTTCGCCGACGAGGAGGCGCTCGACATGCTCGAGGCCGCGCGCGACCGGCACTTCGTCGCGCCCGGCGTGGCCTGGCTCATCAACACCGCCCGCCATGCCGAGCAATGGGGTATCAAGCCGGGCTCGCCGGTCGCGATCGAGTACGAGCGCGAGCTCGAGATGTGCATCGAGACGATGAAGAAGATGCACCGGCGCGGCATCCGCATCTGCATCGGCGGGGACTACGGCTTCGCCTGGACCCCGCAGGGCACCAACGCCAAGGACATCGAGACCTTCGTGACGATGTTCGGCTTCTCGCCGATGGAGGCCATCCAGGCGGCGACGAAGTACGGCGGCGAGATCATGAACATGGGCGACGAGCTCGGCCTGATCAGGGAGGGCTATCTCGCCGATGTCCTCCTGGTCGACGGCGACCCCGTCGCCGATGTCCGCATCCTCCAGGACCGGAACCGGATCCTCGCCATCATGAAGGACGGCAAGTTCCACAAGGCGCCGAAGATGAACGAGCAGCGCCGCCGGCTGACGGCCTGACGGGAGCGCCACGCGTGAGTCTTGCCGAACAGCCGAAGACCGGGATCGACAGCGCCGGGGGCATCAGCCGCCGGCAGGGCTGGGGGCTGTTCTGGCTGCTGGTCGCTGCCCTGCTCGCCTGGCTCGTCTTCGCGACCTGGCCGGCCTGGCTCAACGACATCCTCATCTCGAAGAAGGCCTTCATCAGCGCGATCCTCAACGGCATCACGCTGGCGGGACTCTACTTCCTCGTCGCCAGCGGCTTCACGCTGGTCTTCGGCCTCATGCGCAACGTCAACCTCGCGCATGGCTCGCTGTTCCTCCTCGGCGCCTATCTTGGCTATGCCGTCACCCAGTGGACCGGCAACTGGCTCGTCGGCGTCGTCGCGAGCTTCCTGATCCTCGCCGTCATCGGCGTCCTCATGCAGATGATCGTCTTCCGGCGGCTCGAGGGCGACGATCTCCGCCAGACGCTGGTGACCATCGGCATATCGATCCTCGCGGCCGACCTCATGCTCGCGGTGTGGGGCGGGCAGACCTACCAGCTCGAGACGCCGGACTGGCTGAGCGGCGCGATCACCCTGCCGGTCATAACCGCCGTGCGCTCCAACGGCGCCTCGGTCTTCCTCACCTACCCGTTCTATCGCCTCGTCGTCCTCGCGGCGGCGATCGTCGTCGGCGTGGGGCTGTGGCTGATGCTCAACCGGACGCGGGTCGGCATGATGATCCGCGCCGGCGTCGACGACCGGGCGATGCTCTCGGCCTCCGGCGTCAACGTGCACCTCGTCTTCGCCGCGGTCTTCGCGATCGGCGCGGGCCTCGCCGGCTTCGCCGGCGTGGTCGGCGGCTCGGCGCTCTCCATCGCGCCGGGCGAGGACATCCGCTACCTGCTGGCCTCGCTGGTGGTGGTCATCGTCGGCGGCATGGGCTCGATCCCCGGTGCCGCGATCGGCGCGCTGCTGATCGGCCTCGCCGAGCAGATCGGCCTCGTCTACTTCCCCACCTACGGGGTGGTGCTCACCTTCGTCATCATGGTCGTCACGCTCGCCATCCGGCCGCAGGGCATCATGGGGAAGAGCCTATGACGAGCCTCGCCCATTCCGAGCAGGAGGCGACCGCGACGAGCTGGTTCGAGCGGGTCGGGGCGGGCAACTGGCTGATTGCCGCCGCCCTCATCCTCTATCCGGCCGTCGCGAGCGACTTCTTCCTGACCCAGATCGGCGGCTATTCGCTGATCTTCGGCACGCTGGCGCTCTCGCTGATGATGCTCGCCGGCTACGGCGGCATGGTCAGCCTCGCGCAGATCACGGTCGCCGGGGTCGCCGGCTACGCGGTCGCGATCTTCGGCGAGAACTCCTCGAACGTGCTCGGATTCGGCTGGCCGTGGTGGCTCGTGGTGCCCTGGGCGGTGCTGCTCGCCGCCGTCGCCTCGGCCCTGATCGGCTGGATCTCGGTCCGGACCGAGGGCATCTACACCATCATGATCACGCTCGCGATCGCCACCGCGAGCTTCTATTTCGCCCAGCAGAACTACAGCATCTTCAATGGTTTCTCGGGCTTCGCCGGGATCCGCGCGCCGCAGTTCCTGGGCGTCAACTGGCGCGATCCGCTGCCGTTCTACTATCTCTGCCTCGGCGTCGCCGTGGTCGCCTATGCGGCCGTGCTCTACGGCGCACGCTCGACCTTCGGGCTGACGCTCCAGGCGACGCGCGACAATCCGCGCCGGATGCGCGCGATCGGCTACAACGTCACCGCGCACAAGGTCTTCGCCTGGTTCCTCGCGGGCATCGTCGCCGGCTTCGCGGGCGTGCTGCTCGTCTGGTTCAACGGCCGCATCTCGCCCGGCACCATCGGCGTCGGCCCCGCCATCAACGTGCTGATCATCGCCGTCATCGGCGGCATGCGGCACCCCATCGGCCCCTATCTCGGTGCCGTCGTCGTCGTGCTCATGCAGACCTTCGCGATCGATATCGTCGGGGCGGAGCGCTTCAACACGCTGATCGGACTGGTGTTCCTGGCGATCGTCTTCTTTTCGCCGGACGGCATTCTCGGGATCTGGGCGAAAATCAAGCCGCACCTCGCCCAGAAGGCAATGCGCCCGGACGGGTGACGGCACAATCGCTGTTGTACATAGGGAGGAAGCATATGAACATTCACCGCAGGACGCTTCTGGCACTGGCCGTGGCCACCGGCCTCACCGCGCCGTCGTGGGCGATCGCCCAGGACGACACGATCAAGATCGGTCTCCTCGCCACCTTCGAGGGCCCGTTCACCGTGCTCGGCGAGGATGGCGAGCGCGGCGCGATGACCGCGGTCGACGAGTTCGGCGGCACAGTCGCGGGCAAGACGATCGAGATCGTCAAGGGCTCGTCCGACGCCTCGCCGGACAGCGCGGTCCGCGCCGCGCGGAAGCTCGTCGAGCAGGACGGCGTGAAAGTGCTCATCGGCCCGCTGTCGGGCGACGAGGGCATCGCCGTCAAGGACTACGCCAAGACCCAGCCGGACGTGACCTTCCTCAACGGCGCATCGGCGGCGCAGGACACCACCTTCCGCGATCCGGCGGAGAACTTCTTCCGCTTCGGCACGGACGGCGCGCAGTGGATGGCCGGCCTCGGCACGTATGCCTTCGAGGACAAGGGCTATCGCAACGTCGCGGTCGTGGCGGAGGACTATTCGTTCCCCTACACGCAGGTCTTCGGCTTCATGGCCGAGTTCTGCAAGGCCGGCGGCAAGGTGCCGTCGAAGTCGTGGGTCCCGATCGGCAACAAGGACTTCTCCTCCGTGATCGCCGCCATCCCCGACGATGTCGATGCGATCTACGTGGCGCTCGGCGGGGCCGACGCGGTCAACTTCCTGACGCAGTACCAGCAGTCGGGCGGCTCGGCGCCGCTGATCGGCGGATCGATCACCGTCGACCAGACCGTGCTCACCGCCGAAGGCAAGCTGCGCGAGGTGCTGATCGGCACGCCGGCCGCCGGCCCGACGGCCGACACCAACGATTCGCCCGAGTGGCAGAAGTTCGTGGAGGACTACAAGAAGGAGCCGGGTGCGTTCCCCTCGCCGTCGCTCTTCGCCCATGCCTACTACCTCAACATGAAGGCGGCGCTGCTCGGCCTCGAAGAGGTCGACGGCGATGTGTCCGACGGCGGCAAGAAGCTGCGCGAGGTGCTGGCGGACGTTTCGTTCGAATCGCCCACGGGCAAGGTCTCGCTCGATGCGAACCGCAACGCCATCGCCGACATCTACCTGACCGAGGTGACGGAATCCGAGGACGGGACGCTGCTCAACAAGCTCATCAAGGTCGTGCCGCAGGTCAACCAGACCCTCGGTATCGACGAAGAGGAGTTCCGGGCGCTCGGCGCGGTGAGCCGCGACAACCCGAGCTGCGAATAGTCCGTCGAGCGCAGCGCCGCCATGGCCGAGAATGCCATCGTCTCCCGTCTTCAAGGCTCCGGCGCCTATGCGCTGGAGCTCGACGGGGTCGCGCGGCATTTCGGCGCTCTGGCGGCGCTGACCGGCATCGACATGCGGATCGCGGCCGGCGAGCGGCGCGCCGTTCTCGGCTCGAACGGCGCCGGAAAGACGACGCTGTTCAACACCGTGACCGGCGACTTCCTGCCGAGCGCCGGCCGGATCCGCTTCTTCGGCGAGGACATCACCGATCTGCCGCCGCATGAGCGGATCCGGCGGGGGCTTCGCCGCACCTACCAGATCTCCCAGCTCTTCAAGGGGCTGAGCGTGATGGATTCGATCTTCCTCGCCTGCCGCGGCGTCTCGCGCCGGCGCTTCTCGCTGCTCCGGCCGGCGGAGACCGACGTGAACATGGTGCAGGCGGAGTCGATCCTCCACGCCGTGCACCTCGAAAAGGACCGCGACGCGCTGGTCGCCACCCTGTCGCACGGCCAGCAGCGCCAGCTCGAGATTGCGCTGGCGCTTGCCGGCGCGCCGCGCTTCATCCTGTTCGACGAGCCGGCGGCCGGCCTGTCCCCGACCGAGCGGCGCGACCTCGTCGCCATCCTCAACGCCCTGCCGAAGCACATCGGCTATGTCATCATCGAGCACGACCTCGACGTGGCGCTCCGCGTCTCCGAGCGGGTGTCGATGATGCACAACGGCCGCATCTTCAAGGAAGGGACGCCGTCCGAGATCGAGAACGACCCGCAGGTGCAGGAGATCTATCTCGGAGGCGGCCATGGCTGAGCGCACGGCGCCCACGGCCAAGGCCGTGCTCCGGATCGACGACCTTCAGGTCTATTACGGCGAGAGCCACGCCCTTCAGGGCGTCTCGCTCACCCTGCCGGGCGGGGTGCTGTCGGTGGTCGGCCGGAACGGCATGGGCAAGACCACGCTCTGCAACACCATCACCGGTCTCAAGCGCGCCAAGAGCGGCTCCATCCGCCTCAACGGCCGTGAGATCTCGGGCCTGGAGCCGCACGAGATTCACCGCCTCGGCGTGGGCTACGTGCCGCAGGGCCGGCGCGTGTGGCCGAGCCTGACCGTCGACGAGCATCTCCGGCTCGCCTCGGGCGGGCGGCGCGATGCCTCGTGGACGATCGAGCGCGTCTACCAGACGTTTCCGCGCCTTGCCGAGCGTCGCGGCAATGGCGGGTCCCAGCTTTCGGGCGGCGAGCAGCAGATGCTCGCGATATCGCGCGCGCTCCTTTCCGATCCGAAGCTCCTCGTCATGGACGAACCGACCGAGGGGCTGGCGCCGGTCATCGTCGAGCAGGTCGAGCGCATGCTCGTCTCGCTCGCCGAGGAAGGCGAGATGGCGATCCTCGTCATCGAGCAGAACATCGGCGTCGCCACCGCCGTCTCGGACCATGTCGCGATCATGGTCAACGGCCGGATCAACCGGGTGATGGACGCGAAGGCGCTCGCCGCCGACCGCGATCTCCAGCAGCGCCTGCTCGGCGTCGGCCGGCACGGCGACGACGATGTCGCGAGCCCGGTCGAGATCGCCCAGGCGCGCGAGCAGCTGGCCGACGTCTACCGGGTCGAGCGGCAGGGCGACGGCGCGGCCATCGCATCGGGCGCGCGCGAGGCGGCGCCGGGCATGTACCGCCCGGTCAGCGAGTTGCCGAACCGCTGGAACCTGTCCGTCAGCGCGATGCGTCAGGCGCGCGTGGAGGTCGCGCAGCCGGAGGACGATCTTTCCGCCGTCTTCCAGATGCCGTTCTCCGAGCGCATCGGCCGGACGGTGCTCGTTGCCGGCACCTTCGACACCAAGGGGAAGGAGCTTCGCTTCCTCGTCGATCGGCTGAAGGCGCTGCGCCTGCCGGTTCGCACGGTGGATCTCTCGACCTCCGGCAAACCCGCGGGGGTCGACGTTCCGGCCAATCAGGTGGCGGCATCGCATCCGCGCGGATCGTCCGCCGTCTTCTCGGGCGACCGGGGGGAGTCGGTGGCGGCCATGGCCGAGGCCTTCGCGCGCTGGGTGACGCGCGAGCCGGGCATCGGCGGCATCGTCTCGGCCGGTGGCTCGGGCGGCACGACCCTCGCGACCGCCGGCATGCGCGTCCTCCCCGTCGGCATCCCGAAGCTGATGGTCTCGACGGTCGCTGCCGGCGACGTGTCCAAGTATGTCGGCGGCGCGGATATCCTGATGATGCACTCGGTCGCCGACGTGCAGGGCCTCAACTCGATCACCGAGGCCGTGCTCGGCAATGCCGCCCACGCGATGGCCGGCATGGTGGCCCAACTGCCGAACGGGGCCGCGTGGGAGGCGAAGCGCCGCGCCGCGCGTCCCGCCGTCGGCATCACCATGTTCGGCGTGACCACGCCGGCCGTCCAGGCGATCACGCGCCGCCTTGAAGCGGACTACGATTGTCTCGTCTTCCACGCCACCGGCATCGGCGGCAGGGCGATGGAAAATCTCGGCGAGTCACGCCTGCTCTCGGCCTTCATCGACCTCACCACCACCGAGGTGGCGGACATGATCGTCGGCGGCGTGTTCCCCGCGACGGCCGACCGGTTCGGCGCCGCGATCCGCACGGGCCTGCCCTATGTCGGCTCGGTCGGCGCGCTCGACATGGTCAATTTCGGCCCGCGCGACACGGTTCCCGACAAGTTCCGGAACCGGAAGTTCGTCATCCACAATCCGAACGTGACGCTGATGCGGACGACCCGCGACGAGAACCGCGCCTTCGGCGAATGGATCGGCGAGCGGCTCAACGCGATGAACGGCCCGGTGCGCTTCCTCCTGCCGGAGGGCGGCGTCTCGGTGCTCGACGCGCCCGGCCAGCCCTTCCACGACCCGGAGGCCGACAATGCGCTGTTCGAGGCGCTGGAGCGCACCGTCCGCCAGACGCCGCAGCGCCGGCTCGAACGCGCGCCGGGCAATATCAACGACCCGGCCTTCACCGATGCCGTCGTCGCCGCTTTCGGGGCGATCACGCCGAAACTGCAGAGGAGCGCCTGATTGGCCCGCTTTGAACGCGCAACCCTGATGGAGCGCTTCCAGGAGATGAAGCGCAGCCGCGTCCCGATCATCGGCGGCGGCGCGGGCACGGGCCTGTCGGCCAAATGCGAGGAAGCCGGCGGGATCGACCTGATCGTCATCTACAATTCCGGCCGCTACCGCATGGCGGGACGCGGATCCCTGTCCGGGCTGCTCGCCTATGGCAACGCCAACGAGATCGTCATGGACATGGCGAACGAGATCCTGCCGGTGGTGCGCCGCACGCCGCTGCTCGCGGGCGTGAACGGCACCGATCCCTTCTGCAATTTCGACTATTTCCTCGACCGGGTGAAGGCGGTGGGCTTCGCCGGCGTCCAGAACTTCCCGACCGTCGGGCTGATCGATGGCGTGTTCCGGGCCAATCTCGAGGAGACCGGCATGTCCTACGGGCTCGAGATCGACATGATCCGCATGGCGCGGGAGAAAGACCTGCTGACCACGCCCTACGTCTTCGACGCCGACGAGGCGGCGGAGATGGCCCGGGCCGGCGCCGACATCGTGGTCTGCCATCTCGGGTTGACCTCGGGCGGCTCGATCGGAGCGGAGACGGCGATCCGGCTGGAGGACGTGCCGGCCAGGGTCGATGCGTGGTCGGAGGCGGCGCTCAGGATCAACCCTGACGTGATCGTGCTCGTCCATGGCGGGCCGGTCGCCGAGCCCGAGGATGCCGAATACGTGCTCAACAACACCGCCAACTGCCACGGTTTCTACGGCGCTTCCTCGATGGAGCGGTTGCCGACGGAGACGGCGCTGACGGAACAGACGAAGAGGTTCAAGTCGGTCGCCTTCGGCTGATCGGCTTCATGGTGGGGAAAGATCATGGCTGCGCAGACCTTCGGTACATTCCTGTTGTGGTTGATCATCGCGGCGATCATCGTGGTGATCGCCGTGTATGTCCTGCGCTGGCTCTACCGGCGCTCGACCAAGGAGACGGCTTTCGTCAGGACCGGCTTCCTCGGCGAGAAGGTCGTCGTCAACGGCGGTGCCTTCGTCATCCCGGTTCTCCACGAGATCACGCCCGTCAACATGAACGTCATGCGCATCGAGGTGCGCCGTGAGGACGGCATGGGGCTGATCACCCGGAACCGGATGCGCGTCGATGTGGTCTCCGAGTTCTTCGTGCGCGTCGGGGCCGACAAGACGCTCGTCGCCGCCGCGGCCCAGACGCTTGGCCGCCGCACCATGCAGGAGGATGGCCTGCGCGATCTGCTCGAAGGCAAGTTCGCCGGCGCGCTCCGCACCGCCGCCGCCCGGATGACGCTGGAGGAGATGCACGAGCAGCGTGCCGACTATGCGGGGCAGGTACGCCACCTCGCCTCGGAGTCGCTCGCCGCCAACGGCCTCGAGCTCGAAAGCGTCGCGATCGTCGATCTCGATCAGACGAGCCTCGAATTCTTCGATCCCTCGAACGCCTTCGACGCCGAGGGCCTCACCCAGCTCACCGAGACGATCGAGGCCCGCCGCCGGATGCGGAACGAGATCGAGCAGCGGACCCTCGTCGATATCCGCAACCAGAATCTCGAGACCCAGCGCAAGGTGTTCGAGATCGACCGCGACACCGAATATGCGCGCCTCGAGCAGGAGCGCGAGGTCGAGGTTCGGCGTGCCGCGCAGCGCGCCGAGCTGGCGCGCGAGCGCGCGAACCGCGACCAGGAGGCCGAGCAGGCCCAGTTGACCGCCCGCGAAGCGGTCGAGAAGGCCCGCCTCGCGCAGGAGCGCGCGGTCACCGAGGATCGCATCCGCCATGAGGAGGAGACGCAGCGCCGCGAGATCGCGCGCCGGCGGGCCGTCGACGAGGCGGAGCTCAAGATGCGCGAGCTGACCGAGCGCGAGCAGATCGAACTGCAGCTCTCCCTGGAGACGGCTCGTATCGAGCGCGAGCGCGCTCAGGAGGAGCTGGAGATCCAGCGTCGCAGGGCCCTCGAGATCGTCGAGCTCGAACGGCAGATCGCGCTGGCCGAGAAGGCGCTCGAGGTGACGAAGGCGGAGGCCGAGAAGCGGCGGGTCGAGATCGTCGCCAACCAGGAGACCGAGGCGACGCGTATCGCGCAGGAGCGCACGCTCGATGAGGTCCGCCTCGAGCGCGAGCGCCATCTGGAAGGCCTTCAGATCGCCAAGCGGCAGGCCTTCGAGGAGGCCGAGATCGCCGCCGCCGAGGAGGTCGAGCGGGCGCGGATCATGACCGAGCGCGGCATCGAGGAGGCCAAGCTCGTCAAGGAGCGGGAGCTCCGCCAGCTCGCGGTGGCGCGGGACCAGTCGGTCGAGCTCGCCGAGATCCAGAAGGCCATCGACATCGCCAAGAAGACGCAGGAACGCTCGGCGGCGATCGCCGCCGCCGAGGCCGTGCGCGCCAAGGCGATCGAGGCCGAGGAGCAGGCGCTCACGGCGCGCGAGCGCGAGGTCGCGGAGCGCCGCAAGCTCACGGACCTCATCGCCGCGCAGCGCGAGACCGATCGCGAGGCGCTGCGGGTGACGGCGGCCGCCGACGCGGAGATGCGGGCTGCGAAGAGCCTCGCGGAGGCCCAGAAGGTCGCGGCGCTCGCCGCCGCCGAGGCGGAGAAGATCCGCGCCAAGGCCGCCGCCGAGCGCTACGAGGTCGACGCCGCCGGCCAGCGCAAGCTCAACGAGGCCGACAACGTGCTCACCGAGGAGGCGCGCTCGGGCCGCCTGCGCGGCAAGCTCCTCGAGCACATGGAAGGCATCATCCGCGAGAGCGTGAAGCCCATGGAGAAGATCGAGGGCATCAAGATCCTTCATGTCGACGGGGTCACCGGAGGCACCGGCTCGAACCGCAACGTCACCGACGAGGTGATCGACTCCGCGCTTCGCTATCGCGTCCAGGCGCCGATGATCGACAACCTGATGAAGGAGATCGGCATCGAGGGTGGCTCGCTCGGCCGCATGACCGAGGTGCTCCGCGACGCCAAGGACATCTCCAGCCTGACCCGCGACAAGAAGGGCAACGCCAAGAACGGGCGCGACGAGAACGATGACGACCGGGACCGCTGACTGATCGGCGCCGCACGCACCATGACCAAGATCTTCGTCTCGTCCGTCATCTCCGCGCCGGCCGCCGAGGTCTGGGCCGTGGTGCGGGACTTCAACGCGCTGCCGGCCTGGACTCCGTTCGTGGCGGAGAGCCGCATCGAGCAGCACATGCGGGCCGACCAGATCGGCTGCATCCGCAACTTCGTCCTCAGGGACGGCGGCCGGGTCCGCGAGCGGCTGCTCGCGCTTTCCGATTACGACCTCTCCTGCACCTATTCGATCCTCGACAGCCCCATGGGCGTCGAGAACTACATCGCGAAACTCGCCCTGACGCCGATCACGGACGGCAACCGCACCTTTGCGTCCTGGGAGGCGGAGTTCGACTGCCCGCTTGACCGCGAGGCGCAACTCGTCGGCGATATCGGCAACGGGGTCTTCCAGGCCGCTTTCGACGCGTTGAAGCGACGCTTCGCCCGCTGAGCCGATGGTCGAGGTTCGCCGTTCCACCATCATCGATGCGCCGATCGAGGCCGTGTGGGCGATCCTGCGGGACTTCAACGGGCATGAAAGCTGGCACCCTGCGGTGGCGACGAGCGCGATCGATGGCGGCGAGCCGTCCGACGTCATCGGTGCCGTTCGCCGCTTTCGCCTCGCCGACGGCAGCGAACTGCGCGAGCAGCTCCTGTCGCTTTCGGATCGCGACCGAAGCTTCTCCTACTGCATCCTCGAAGCGCCGCTGCCGCTCATGGGCTACGTCGCGACGGTGACACTGAAGCCCGTGACCGACGGGAATCGCACCTTCTGGGAATGGCGCTCGACGTTCCATCCCCCCGGGCATCGGAGAGCCGAACTGACGGCGCTGGTGTCCGACGGGATCTACGAGGCGGGGTTCGAGGCCATCCGCGCTCTCGTCGCGCGGCGCCGGCGGGGCGTCGACGCGCCGGAGCGGCCCCGGTCGCCCGACCGGGCGCGGCCCGTGCCGGCGCCGCCGGGCGGGGCGGAGCGGGTCGAGACGGCGCGCGCCACGGCGATCGTGGTGGATCGCTACGGCGGCCCGGAGGTGCTGGTCCCGCGCGAGGTCGAGGTGGCGACGCCGCGGCGGGGCGAAATACGCGTCCGCCACGGGGCGATCGGCGTCAACTTCATCGATATCTACTGCCGGACCGGCTATTTCGACCTGCTGACGCTCCCCGGCGTGCCGGGCATGGAAGCGGCGGGCGTGATCGACGCCGTGGGCGAGGGCGTCTCCGGCCTCTCGGTGGGAGACCGCGTCGCCTATGCCTGTCCGCCGGTCGGCGCCTACTGCGCGCTCCGGACGATGTCGCCGGAGCTCGTCGTCCGGCTGCCGCCCGACATCCCCGAGGACATCGCCGCCGCGAGCCTCCTCAAGGGCGTCTCGGCCTCGTTCCTTCTCCATGACGTCCATCGCGTCGCCGCCGGCAGCACGGTTCTCATCCACGCGGCGGCCGGCGGCATCGGCCAACTGCTGGTGCAATGGGCGCGCCATCTCGGCGCAACGGTCATCGCCACGGTGTCGAACGAGCGGAAGGCGGAGATCGCGCGCCGCCTCGGGGCGGACCACGTCATCCTCTACTCGCGCGAGGATTTCGTCGACGGCGTGATGCGCTTCACGGAGGGGCGCGGCGTCGACGTCGTCTACGACGCGGTCGGGCGTGACACGATCGAAGGCTCCATCCGGGCGCTGACCACGCCGGGGCATCTCGTGTCCTTCGGCCAGGCCTCGGGCCCGATCGGCGCGCACGACATCGGCGGGCTGTCCTCGAAGTCCGTCACCCTGTCGCGTCCGAACTACGGGCACTACACCGACACGGCGGAGAAGCTCGGCCGGCACGTGGAACGCTTCTTCGAGGCCGTGCGGCGCGGCTTCGTGACGGTCACGCCGCCGACCGTCTATCCGCTCGCCGAGGCCGCCGCGGCGCACCGCGCCCTCGAATCGCGCGAGAGCAGCGGGGCCCTCGTCCTCCGGCCGGACTAGCGTGCCCGGTCCTGGGTATGACGGTGCGTCATCGATGCCGCTGCGCCAGGGGCGACTCGCCACGGCCGCCGCCAGCGTATCCGGCTGGACGGCTACCGCCGCGACCACCTCCGCTACACACGCTTGTGAGGGGAAGTGGAGCAAACTCTGTGCGCTCGGCGACTGAGGTTGGCGGAGGGAGAGACAGCCACGCCGAACCTTCTCCGTCCTGGCGAGGAGATCCACCCTTTCCAATCGCATCCGGTGACGGTTCCTGCCTTGAACGGGCGCCCCGGTGTAGCTAACCTTGCACCGGCTCCTCGCGGAAGGTGGTTTCCCCATGGTTGGACAGTCACTTCTTTGCCTGAATGAGCTTCGGAAATGGTATGGGCCGAACGAGATCCTGAAGGGGATCGACCTGGAGATCGCTGACGGCGAGTTCCTGACCATCGTCGGTCCGAGCGGCTCGGGGAAGACGACGATCCTCCGCCTGATCGGCGGCTTCGCGGAGCCCAGCAGCGGCGATATCCTCTTCGAGGGTACGAGTGTGGTCCGGATGCCGATCTTCCGGCGGCCGTTCAACACCGTGTTCCAGGACTACGCGCTCTTCCCGCACCTCACCGTCAACGAGAACGTCGCCTACGGGCTCAGGGTGCGCCATGCCCCCCGAGCCACGATCGACAGTGAAGTGGCCCGCACCCTGGCCCTCGTCGATCTCGGAGACTTCGGCAAGCGCTATCCGCACCAGCTCAGCGGCGGCCAGCAGCAGCGCGTGGCCCTGGCCCGCGCCATCATCTGCAAGCCGCGGATAATCCTGCTGGACGAGCCTCTCGGCGCCCTGGACCCGGAACTGCGGCGGCGGATGCAGGAGTTCCTGAAGGCCCTGCAGCGAACCATCCGGACGACGTTCGTCTTCATCACCCACGACCAGGAAGAAGCCATCACGATGGCAGACCGCATCGGCGTGATGCGCGGCGGCAGGCTCGTCCAGGTCGGCACCCCGCATGAGGTCTATTACCAGCCGGCGGACGAGTACGTGGCGCGGTTCTTCGGCGACAATAACCTGATCGGCGGACGTCTCGGCCGCGGGGACGGCGACATCCGGGTTGTCGAGACCGCGATGGGAGCATTCCGCTGCACCGTTGGCCGCGACGCCGGGACCGTCCCGGAGAGCGACGGCAGTGCCGTGGCGATGGTCGTCCGCCCGGAAGCCATCCGTCCGCTGCTTCGTGACGAGGGCCTCGACAACAGCATCGAGGTGCATGTCGAGAGCTTCAGCTTCGCCGGGGCGAACTCGGAGGTCCGGATACGGCCCGTGACGGAACCCGACCGCGTCCTGAAGATGCGTGTCCCGAGCAGCGCCGGGGACATGCCCTTTGTCCCGGGCGAGGTCATCCGCGTCGGCTGGTCGACGGCCGACTGCCGGTCGATCGCCGGCTAGCCTCGAGGCCTTCAGGTTCTGCGGAAGAACCGCGCGACGGCCAGGAACAGGCCGGTCGACAGGATGATGATCAGCGTCACCAGAGCGTTGATCTCCGGCGTGAAGCCGACCCGCATCATCCCCCACAGGCGAAGCGGCAGCGTGCTCTCCCCGCTCGCCAGGAAGAGCGTGATCAGCGTCTCGTCGAAGGACAGGGCGAAGGCGAGCACTGCCGACGCCACGATCGCCGTCTTGAGATTGGGCAGGAGTACGAAGCGGAAGGTCTGCCAGCGGTTGGCACCGAGATCGTAGGACGCCTCGACCAGGCTTCGTCGCAGGGACTGGAGGCGCGACAGCAGCGTCCGATAGACGATCGCCAGGACGAACACGATGTGCCCGATCGTGACGGTGACGAGCGACCGCGGGACATCGACTTCCTGGAAGAAGATGAGCAGCGCGAGCCCGGTGATCACCGGCGGCATGACGAAGGGCAGGAAGACGATCGCCTCGAGAACCCCGCGGCCGCGGCTGTTGGGATTGTTGGCGTAGAAGGCGAGCACCATTCCCACGACGAGGGCGACCGCCACCGCGGCGAACCCGACCAGGATCGAGTTGACGAGCGCGTGCCGGATGCCTTCGTTCTCGAGGAGCTTCCCGTACCAGCCGAAAGTGAAGCTGCTCCAGTCGGTCGCGCCGCCGCGGCGCGAGAAGAAGGAGTGGAAGACGGTCGTGAAGAGCGGTCCGTAGATCAGGAGGAGCGTGACGGCCGCGAGCATCCAGAGGCAGGCGCGGACCAGCGTGCCGAACCTCATGCCGCCGGCCCTGCGAACAGCCGTCCGAGCCGGTGCGCGACCAGGAGCGCGATGAAGACGACGATCAGCAGGAGCACCGAAAGCGCGGCGCCGAACGGCCAGTTGAAGGCCAGGCCGAACTGGCTCTGGATGATGCGACCGAACGTGAAGCCGGTCGTCCCGCCCACCATCTGCGGGGTGACGAAATCGCCCATGGCGAGGACGAAGGTGAAGGCGGCGCCGGTCATCGCGCCGGGCGCGCTGAGCGGCAGAATCACCCGACGAAAGGTCTGCCAGTCGTTTCCGCCGAGATCGGCCGAGGCGTAGGTGAGATTGACCGGGATCCGTTCGAGTGAAACGAATATCGGCAGTATCGTGAACGGAATCAGGATCAGGGCCAGGCTGATCTTGACGGCGGTGAGATTGAAGAGAAACGCGGTCGACGGCTGGTCGAGGATCCCGGTGAAGACGAGCGCCTGATTGAGAAATCCGCTACGCCCGAGGAGCGCCCGGATGGCGTAGATCTTGATGATGTAGCTCATGAAGAGCGGAACGACGAAGATCAGAAGCAGCAGGTACTTCGTCCGCTCGCCCAGCGTCCAGAGCAGGTATGCGATCGGATACCCGACCACCAGCGTGACGATCATCACCTCGGCCGCGAGCCGGCAGGTCTTCAGGAAGATCGGGATGCTCGAATCGTCCGTGGCGATGCGGACATAGTTGTCGAGCGTCAGGCTGCGGACGATCTCGCCGTCGTCCACGTAGAAGAAGCTCTGCACCAGGAACGCCAGGATCGGCACGACGATGAACAGGAAAGGGAGGGCGAAGCAGAGCACCGCCCAAGCCCAGCGGAGAAGACTGTCGGTCGCCGCTCCCCCACGTGCCGGAGGCGATTGTCCAAGTGCCATCGAACTTCCGGTCCGGCCGGCTCAGGCCACGGCCGCGTTGAGCATGGCCACGACCGCCTCGACGTCGGCCTCGCCGGTGCGGCGGCTGATGATGCCGAGGCGGATGGCCTGCGGCTCGCCTGGGCGCAACGTCTCCGCCTTGGCCAGGACACCACGCTCGGCGAGGTGCTCCACGATCTCCGCCGCCGATGTCCTGCCGCTCCGCATCGCCGGGTGGACGGCGGTCACCACGGGGAGCGGGGTCTTGCTGGCGATGGTCCAGCCGCCCTTCCGGAGCCGCCGCCGGAGGAGCTCGCCGAGGGCCGCCTCCCGCTCGATGCGGGCGGCGAGCCGGCGGGGCTCCGCGAGCTGGCTGAGCACCCGCAGGCCGTTGTTCACCCGCGATCCCTGGAGCGACATGTAGCCCAGGTCGTAGGTCTCCACCGGGTGACCGGAGACGTTGAAGGAGCGCTCGACCGCCGCGCGGTGGCGGGTGAGGAACATGCCCGCGCCGCCGGCGCCGAGCGGTACCAGCGTCTTGTGGGGGTCGAAGGTGATCGAGTCGGCGCCCTCGATGCCGGCGAGGCACTTCGCCTTCAGCTCCGGCGAGAACGCGGCGATGCCGCCCCACGGCGCATCGACATGCAGCCAGAGGCCATGCCGCTCCTTGACCGGGCCGAGTTCGGCCAGTTGGTCGACGATCCCCGATCCGGTCGCCCCGACCGTGCCGACCACCATGAACGGCGCAAAAAGGCCGCTGTCCCGGTCGGCGGCGACCATGCGGTCGAGCGCCCCGGCATCCATCCGCAAGTCCTTGTCGACCGGCACCGTCCGGATCGATGACGTCCCGATCAGCGTGCGCGCATTCTTGTGGACCGAGGCGTGGGTCTGCGAGGAGACATAGACCGTCGGCCGAACCTTCAGCGGCAGCACGCCGTGGCGGAAGTATTCGTACGGCTCCGGCCGGCCGGCCTCGTCGGCACATTGTGCGGCGTCGTAGGCCGCTTCGGGGAGGAACCGGCTGCGGTGACTCATCCGGTCGCCGAGCGCGACGACCATCGCGGTCAGGTTGGCTTCCGTGCCGCCGGACGTGTAGTGCCCGTGTCCCCTCGACGGATCGATGCCGAAGGCACGGAGGACGATCTCGATACTGTGGAGCTCGAAGGCGAGCGCGGCGGGGTGCTGGCCCTCGACCGCGATGTTCGCGGCGCGCCGCTCCGTCTCGGCGAGCGCCACGAGCGACGCGACATCGGCGTCGATGCAGTAGTAACCCATGTTGAGCGGGCTGTTGACGTCGGTGTCGTACGCGTCGGACAGGGCGTTGAAAAGATCGATCAGGCGCTCCGGCGCCAGATCGGCCTTGTTGGTGGGGAGCGCCCTGGCGATCTCCTCGCGCAGTGTCTCGACCGCGATCGCCGGGCGGGTCGCAGGGATGCGTGACGCCGCTTCCTGCTTGCCGAGACCCGCCGCGGACTTCATTGCGCAGCCTTCACGGCGTTCCAGAGGTCATTCCGGGCAGCGAAGTCTTCTGAAGCCTCCGACCACTTGAGGCGCTCCGCGTAGTCGAACTCCGTCGACGGCGTGATCGTGTTTCCGAGATTGTGGCGCTCGGTGAGGATGTTGCTCACGTTCTTCTCAAAAGAGAAGTCGAGCCACTTGTAGGCGAGATCCTCGTCCTGAACGCCCTTGGTGATCGCCCAGGCATCGATCCAGCCCTGGGCACCTTCCTCCGGGATTGCATAGGCGACGTTGTGCCCCGCCTTCCGGAACATGCCGGCGGCCTGCTCTCCCCATGGCGAGAAGATGAGGGCCACGTCCCCCGCCTCATAGATCTGGATGCTCTCCTCGGGAGAGCCGTAGTAGGAGACGACGCTCGGGCGAAGCTCGAGGAACTTGGCCTTCACCTGTTCGAGTTCCTCGGGCGACAGCTTGAACGGGTTGGGCATCCCGAGCGCGATCGCCATCATGGTGACGTTGACCTCGCTGGTGTCCGACAGGAGTACCTGCCCGGCATACTGCGGATCCCACAGGACGCTCCACGAGGTCGGCGGCGGCGTCACCCGGTCGGCATCGTACAGGAGGCCGATCGAGCCATAGGCCATGGGCAGGCCGTACACCGTGCCGTCGCGGGTGATCCCGGCGACCTGGCTAAGATCCTGGAACTGCGGCAGCTGGTTGCCGAGGTTCGGGACCTTCGTGACGTCGATCGGCGCAACGAGGCCGGCATCGATGAACTTCCCGAGCGCCGAGGTCGCCACCGAGAAGACGTCGAAGTCCGCGCCGTCACTGCCCTTGAGCTTGGTCCACATCTCGTCGTCCGAGGTCAGGTAGACCACCTGCACGTCGGCGTCGTACTTCTTCTCGAACTCCGCGACGACGTCATCGTCGGCGTAGCCTTCCCAGACCAGGAGCCGGAGCGTCCCGGCAGCTTCGGCCGATCCGGCCAAGGCGACCGCGATCGCCAGGGTCCCGATCCCGGCGGTGAGTCTGTGCGCCAGCAACCGGCGCGCTCCACGATCATGGTCCGTCATCTGCTCCCCCTCCGATGTAGCCGTCCGCGAAGCGTTCGGCGGATCATAGTTGAGCTTGAGTTGGAGCCGAATGCTTGACTTCAACTTGAGCAAATTTGACCTTCTGGCTCTGAACCGCATCGGGTTTACCGGAGGCCGTCCGGTCTGCGTCGCGCCGCCAGGGCTGGCCCGCTGATCATGGCGGAGGACCCCGAACGTTTTCGGGGGAGATGGTGACCGTGAAGGGGAGGGGCGTTGCGAGCTGAGGATTGCTTGGAGGCCCTGCCTGCATTCAAGCCTTTACCTTAAGCAGGGAGCCAAACCCAAACCTGACGGCGCGACACCGCCCGCCTGACGTGAGGGATGGCGACGTCCGAGGAGGATGCCCGGATTGCCGCGACTCGGGCATCGATCCGCGCAGGCGAGGGGACCCCGTAGAGCCGCCTCGGCGGCTGGCGGGGTAGAGTCTCCCCCGGCGTAACCTCCTCCGCACCGTTTACGGGCCTCCCCGGCTCGCCGCCCCGTCCAACGTTCTCTGGGAGAAAGGGCTCATTTCCGCGATTCAGAGACTCGCGCCATTCCATTCCACCGGCGCGACTGGACACAGCCCCGCGCGGCGGTGTCCTTGCACCACACGATGCTTCCGGCTCTCGCGCCCGTAAGCGGCCTCAGGCCATCGCGCCCTGAATGCGGCGAAGGGACCCGTAAAGTGCCAAGAGCCGGCTCAGTTCTTCTGAATTGAAGAACGGCGCACGTCCGGCTCCAAACTCCTTGGCGACCTCGATGACAAATTTCACCGCGAGCGCGATGTCCGTTTCCTGGCTGCCGCCGGTGGCGCTGCCGGGGATCATGGCAGTGGAGCAAACGGCGAGGCCGATCACGGGAGCCTCCGTCCAGACCGACGGCTGGAGGATGCTGTTGAGATGGGAGACGCCGTTGCCGTAGGGCGTGATGTCCTGGGTGGTCACCGGGAAAACATAGGCGGGTCGGCCGGTCGATCGCTGGAGAGCGCGAATGATCGCCGGTGGCGTGGGCAGGAGGTAGCCCTCCTTCACGGTCGGCGAGACCGCAATGCCGCGGTGGTTGATGATGTCGTTGGCCTTGGTCGAGTCGATCGAGATGACTGCATCCATCTCCTCGCTCACCTCGAGACGGATCAGCGTTTCGAGGTCGACCGGACAATCCATGTGGTCGACCGGATGGTGCGGGATAACCGGGGCGTCCGGGCAGACGTGGGTGGTGACGACGACATCGCCCACGAGGATGTCCCCGCGCGCGCGCATCTGGGCCAGCTTGAGCGCGACCGCGATCGCGGCGATCGCGCCGTCGCTGTCCGAGACCAGTCCGATCCGCGCCGGTCTCGCTCCGATTCCGCCGAGGCGGCCGATCACACCCAGTGTCGGCGCATCGCCGCCGCTCCGCTTCCCGGCACGACCAGGAACCGTGACCGTCACAAAGTCAGTGGCCCCGCGTTCCGACGTGAGGCGCTGGACGCTCACCTCCGCTTCCGGCATCCCGGAAAACAACGAACGTACGGTCTCCCCGGAGGCGGCCGGATCGTCGAGAGCTTCGAAGACGGCCAACGTATGCGACAGGCTCATGGCAGCAAACGTCCCTTCTGCTCAGCCGGTATAGACGCCGGCGGCGAGGAGCGCGTTGGAAGCGAGATCGCGCCCCTGCCGATGGGTGGAGAAGCCGGCGGTAAGGCCGCCGTCGACCGGCAGTAGAGCACCGGTTGTGTAGGAAGCGGCATCCGAGAGGAGGAAGAGGGTCGCGGCCGCCACTTCCTCTGACTCGGCAATACGGCCGAGTGGCGTGCGGTCCTCGATGACCCCCTGGAGAAAGCTTTCAGGCACGCCCTTCCGCACCATCGGCGTGTTGACCGAGTTCGGGGCGACGCTATTGACCCGGATGCCGCGCGAGCCCCATTCCAAGGCGAGGGTCTTGGTCAGCGAGTGGATTGCGGCCTTCGTCGCACAGTAATGGCTGCGTCCCGGCTGACCGCCGAGCGACGATGTTGAGCCCATGAGCACGATGGCACCACGCCCGCGGGACAGCATCCTTCGGCCTACCGCCTGCGCGCTTCGGAACGACCCCGTCAGATTGATGCCGATCACCTCGTCCCACAGCGCAGGGTCCATGGCCTCGGCAGGCGAGGGCCGAGAAATGCCGGCCGACGCCACCAACCCGTCGATCGGCCCCAGCCGCACCTCGGCGGCGGCAACCGCCTCCTCGGTCGCGGCGAGGTCGCGGACGTCGAGAGGCAATGCCAGAGTCGCTGCGCCGGACGGGTCGATCGCTTGCGCTGCGGCTTCGCAGCCTTCGCCGTTGACGTCCGCCATCGCGACTCGCGCGCCCTGCGCGATCAAAGCCTCCGAGACCGAGCGGCCGATGCCGGATGCCGCGCCCGTCACGAAGTAGACCCGGCCGTTCAGTCCAAAGTCGAACACGGTCGCCCTTTCCATTTCAGCGGTCGTTGGATGCGCGGTGACGGACCGCGCGGAGCTCGGTAGTCGCCGCGGCGTTCACGCCGGGCGTCAGTTCGTCGTCGGTGAGAACGACGCCGTACACTGCCTCAGCGCGCTCGCGTGTCTCGATGCCGTTGGCGATGTCGTGGACCACCCGCGCCGGCGTGCGCTCAAGCGGGTCGCCATAACCGGCGCCGGAGGTTTCGAGGCCACGGACCTTCTGGCCGGGTTGCACGACGATGTTGACGGCGTTGCCGAGCGGGCGGGCCGTACCGTCCGCCTCGACGAGTTCGATGCGCCCCAGGCTGCCCCGCTCACCCCCGGCCACTCCGGCCGCCGGAAAGGTGTGTCCGTCCGCAGCGCAGACCACCTCCATCGCCTCGAAGCGAGGACCGAACATGACGTCGTTTGCGGGGGCGCCGCGAAACTGGCCCGCGCCTCCGGTGCCCGGGACCACCCGGACATGATCGAACAGGATCGGATATTTCAGCTCGTCGATCTCAACGCTGTCGCGGTAGCAGACGCCCGATGCGACAGGCAGTGTGTAGGTCAGCCAGCCGTCGGCCAGCGCCGAGGCGGGACCGCTGGCGGTGGCGGCGAAGAGCTGGTTGACGTAGTCGCCTCCCTTGCCACGGCGCCGGTCGCGTCCGGAGATGACCGAGGCGCCGATGCCCATGCCGACGCCGCCCTCGGCGAGCCCGACATCCTCGCGCAGTCCCGCCATCGCGCCCTGGACAGCGTTGACGAGCCGGTCGGCGAGATTCGTCGTGGCGACCGAGCAACTGTGCGGGAACACCGGGCCGCCGATCGCGCAGTTGTCGCGAATGAGCACTTCGAAGCAGTCGAGAAGCCCGGCATTGCGGGGCAGGTCCTCGGGGAGGGCGTTGAGGATGCCGGCCACGGCGCTGTTCAGCGCGCAGGTCGTCGAGACGTTCATGCCATTGGGCAGGCAGTCGGCGTTGTCGCGGAGATCGATGACGATCCTCCCGTCCGTAGGGAAGATGTCGAGCGTGACGTTGACGTCGAAACCGTCGGGCAGGATGCCGGGGATCGGATCATGGCGCGCGGTCCGCCGGACCGTGCTGCGCGGGAGCCGAGAGATCGCCCTCCGGCCCATGTGCCGGGCATAGTCGAACCAAGCGTCGTAGAAGGCGGACATGGTGTCGACGCCGTACTTGGCGACCACCTGCTTCAACAGCCGCTCGCCGATCCGCGCGGCGCCGAGACTGGCTAGGTAGTCGCCGTACCACTGGTCCGGCACGCGGATGCGTGCACGGCACATGCGGATGATGTCCTCGACCGGCCGGTATCCGGACTCGACCTTCACGCACGGGAAGACTAGCGCGCCTTCCTCGTAAACATCGCGTGCCCAGGCGTGATACGTGGTCGGGATGGCATTGCCGCAATCGGCCTGGTGCGCCTTCGGGCAAACGGTGAACAGGTGCACTCCGTCGACGAAGACCGGCACCAGGATGGTATGGTCGGCAGGGTGCGTGTTGCCGTTGTACGGATCGTTGTGGAGGAAGGCGTCACCCTCGGAATAGTCCGGATGGAGACGCTTCATACTGGCGGTCTGTCGATGTGAGCCGAGGATGTGGACCGGCGTGCCCTCGGCCGTGGACAGTAGCCGGTCATCGCCGGTCACCATCGAACAAGAGAAGTCGCGCGACACCGCGAGTACCGCCGAGCGGCCGGTGCGAAGGAGCGTATTGGTCATCTCGCGGATGACCGAGTCGAGCCGGTTGGCAATGACTGCAAGCAGGACCGGGTCGAACTCGGCGGCGGTCACTGGGGCCGGAGCGTTCATGATGGCACCATGCGGTAGTAACCTCGCGCGGTCAGCTCGGCCGTGAAGCGTGGTGGAACGACGAGCGTCGTGGTCGGTTCATGGATGAGGGCCGGGCCCGTGACGATCGCGCCCACGCCCAGCGTGTCGGCTCGGAGAGTCGGCACGTCGGATGCGGGGGCACCGTCGAAACTGGCGCGCCGGGTGCTAGTTGCATCCGCCGTTGCCTGGGCGAGGCCGGCATGCAGCGCGTTCGGCGCGGCGATCCCCTGCCGAAGCTCGAGCCTCCAGAGCAGAAGCTCGACATCGCTCAGCGTGTCGCGGACCCCAAACAGCCGCTCGTGCTCGTCATGGAAGGCCTCCACGATCCGGGCGCCGAGCTCGTCATCCGGCACGTCGAGATCGATCTCGATCGGAATCTCCCAGACCTGCATCGCGTAGCGCGACTCGACGGTGTGGCGGAATGCGGTCGCCGAGGGCGTCACGGTCGCGGCACGACCGACGCGGTCCTGGAGCTCCGCCGCCATCTCCGCCGCGATGCGTCGCACGGCCGTGGGATCGAGCGTGCCGGCCGTAGTGAAATGGCTCCGCGTCGCGGTGAAGACCACATCGGCGACCTGCATTCCGGCGGCGCTGAACGCTCCGGCGAGGCGCGGGACGATGACCTCGGAACAGCCTAACTCGCGGCCGATCTCGGCGATGTTGAGTCCGGCCGCGCCGCCGCCTCCGACCAGTACGGCATCGCGCGGATTGATGCCCTCGTTGATGGTGATCTGGTGGATGGCCTTGATCATCGTCTCGTTGGCGATCTTAAGGATCGCGTCCGCGGCTCGAAGCAGCGGGATGCCGAGGCGGTCGGCGATGGACTGCACGACCCGTTCCGCTGCGTGCTGGTCTATCCGCATGCGCCCGCCGAGGAAGTAATCGGGATCGATGTAGCCGAGCACGACCGCCGCGTCGGTGACGGTCGCCTCGGTGCCGCCATGGCCGTAGCAGGCAGGCCCCGGCATGGCGCCGGCGCTGGTCGGTCCGACGTGCAGCAGTCCGCCGTCATCGACCCAGGCGATCGAGCCGCCCCCGGCACCGATGCTCCGCACGTCGACCGACGGGACGTTGACGAGGTCGCCGGTCCAGCGCTCGCCGAGCCAGGTCTCGCGCGTCAGCGTCGGCAGCCGGTCGCGGATGATGCCGACGTCGAAGGTCGTCCCGCCGGTGTCGCAGACGATGACGTTGTCGCCCTGGGCATGGCCCTCGGTGTAGCTGGTGGCGGCGAGTGGCGCCATCGCGGGGCCGGATTTGACGAGCAGCACGGGCCGCTCCACCGCCTCCTCGAGGTAAGCGCAGCCGCCGGAGGAAGTGGAGATGAAGAGGGTCCCGGAAAAGCCTGCCTCGAGCAGGTCGCGCTGCAGCTCGAGCAAATAGCTCTGCATGATCGGCTTGAGAGAGGCATCGATGCAGACCGTCGAGGCACGGCGGTACTCCCTGATCGTCGGCAGCAACTGGTGCGAGAGGGTGATCGCGAGGCCCGGAAGATCTGCGGCGAGCCTGGCGCCGACGGCGAGTTCATGCGCGGGGTTCTCGAAGGACCACAGCAGCGACACGCCCACCGCCTCGACGCGACGCCCGCCGAGCCAGGCGACGAGGCGGTCAAGTTCGGCGGTCGCCAGCGGCCGAACCACACCGCCTTCGCTGTCAATCCGCTCGTCGAGTTCGAACGTGTCGATCCGCGGAATATACGGGTCAGGATAGTCGACCGAGAATTCGTGCGGCTTGAACTTGCCGCCCTCGCGGAAGATCAGGGTGTCGCCAAACCCCGCGGTGGTGACGAACGCGGTACGGGCGACCTTGCGCTCGACGATGGAGTTCGTGGCGCGGGTCGTGCCGTAGATGATGATCGAGGTCCGGGCCAGCAGGGAACCGAGATCGAGCCCGAGCTGCTCGGCGATCCGCTCGAAAGCGGCGCGGAGTCCGGTGAAGGCACGGCCGGCCGTGGTTGGCGCCTTCTCGATGTGGAGAATACGATCGAAGTCGGAAAGGACGACATCGGAGAAGGTTCCGCCGATGTCTATGGTGATCTTGTAGGCCATCAACGACCGGTTCCCGTTCGCCCGGACCCAAAGCACTGGCGCGTCGCGGCCTGACGCTTCCCGGAGAATCCGGGGCGAAGGGCCTCTCCGGCGGGGAGCGCCGCAGCGCCCGCCCGGCGCACAGTTTCAGTGCAATAGGATGCATTTCGAATGAGCATACGATCATATTGACTCTATTGCATCGAAGTGTCAATCTGAAGAACGAGGATTGGCACTGTGACTGCATCTCGATTTGCATCAATACAAGGGGGATAGGAGCAGAGAGATGAAGCAGATCTGGACACCTTCGCGGCGGCAAGTGCTCGCCGGCGGCGCCGCCCTTCTCGGCTCATCGATGCTCGGCCGCGCCAGTTTCGCCGCCGAGCCCGACACGGTCCGCATCTATGGCATTTCCTCCATGGCCCTTAAGGACTGGTCGCCGTTCACCGAACTGACCGGCCTCAAGATGGAATTCACGCCGGTCACATACGACACCGGCACCTTCGTGCGCGAGATCATCGGCAACGACATAGGCTCGATCACCGACATCTTCATCTTCACCGGCAACACGCCACGAGTGCTGGCGCCCGCCGGAGCCTACATCCCGATCGATGTCGAGGACCCGCGCATCGCCCTTTGGAAGAAGATCCCCGACACCTACAAGCTGACGGCCGATTGCACTTATGACGGCAAGGTCTACGGCGTGCCGATTGTCAACAATGCCGACAGCTTCGGCTTCTGGCCGAGCGAGCTCGGCGTCGCCGATCCGAAGGCGCCGCTCTCATGGGAACTGATGTTCGACAGCGACAAGACCAAGGGCCGGGTCGCGCTGGATAAGAGCTTCACCTACTCGATGAGCGTCATGGCGCAATGGGTGAAGCAATCGGGCCAGGCCAAGATCGAGAACCCGGCGGACCTGACGGCCGAGGAGGCGAAGGCTGTCGCCGACTACGGCATCGCCCGCAAGCGTGCGGGGCAGTTCCGCACCTTCTTCTCCAGCCTGGACGAACAGGTCGACCTGCTGTCGCGGAAGGAAGTGATCGTCCTCAATTGCTGGGAGCCCTGCATCAAGGAAGTGAACAACCAGGTCGGGCCGGACTCGGTCTTCTACGCCTACAGCGACTATTACTATCAGTGGGGCGATGCCGCTTACGTCTCGCCCTCGGTCGCCGACAACGACCGTTGGGACATCGTGTACAAGGCGCTGACCTTCTTCATGGGCGGCGGCGGCGCCTATCGTGCCCTGCAGGCGGTCGAGCGCGGCTATGGCGGACCCAACATGGACCTCGCGATCGAATATGCTCGCGCCCAGAATTGGCCGGCGGAGCGAATCGCCGAGCTTGAGGCGGTTGGGGCGAAGGTCGACGCAAAGTTCAAGGTGCCGGATTTCTGGGGCCAGTCCTCGCCCTCGAACGCGGATGTGATGGAAGAGGAATGGCAGCGGTTCCTCAACGCCTAGACGAGACCGGGGGCGCGGCGGCACCGGCCGCGCCCTGGCGGCCGGACGTCGTCCTCACCGTTGCCATCGGCGGCCTGGTCGCACTGTTCCCGGTCGTCTTCGCGCTCGTGACCTCCTTTCAGAGCTCGAGCATGACCGGGTTTCGGTGGGGCTTCTCGCTCGACGCCTGGCGTTCGGTGTTCGAGAGCGGCCGCTTCACCGTCGTCCTCGAGACGCTCGGCTTCGCCGCCCTGATCGCCTCCGTGGCGACGCTCGTCAGCATCCCGGCAGCCTATGTGCTGCGTCGGACGCGGCCCGCGGTCCGGGCGATCGCGCTCGCGCTGATGACCGCGCCGTTCTTCGTCGACCTCACGGCCCGGATGTTCGCCCTGCGCGTCGGCTTCTCGCGCGACGGCGCCGTCGAGAGCCTGCTCGCGCCCCTCGGCGTCGCTCCCGGCGTTGTCTCCGAGCATCTGTTCGGCCCCGCCGGCGTGCTCCTTGGCCTGCTTTCGGCGTATCTGTGTACCGCCTTCTTCCCCGTGTTCATCGGCATATCGCTGATCCCGGGCGATGTTCTCGATGCCGCGCGCACCCTCGGGAGCGGCGACCGGCGGACGCTCACCCGCGTGGTCGTTCCCATGGCGGCGCCGGCGATCGGGGCGGGCTTCTCGCTTTGCTTCCTTTGCTGCCTGGGCGACATCGTCGTGGCACGGACGATCACCGGCGAGATGGTCCCTGTGCTCGGCACGTCGATCGAGAGCGCCGTGACCGCTTTCCGCTTCCCGGTCGTCGGCGCGCTCACCACCATCCTCTTTGCGGCCATGATTATCATCGCCCTCGTGGTGCGGCTCATCCTCTACACCCGTCGGGCGCGACAAGGGACGGCGTTGGCTTGATGCGCGCGATCGGTATCGGCGCGCTCTCGCTGGCTCTCGTCCTGACCTATGCTCCGTCGCTCTGGTTAATGTTTCTTTCGCTTGTCTCCTCGCGGGTGGACCTGTCCGCGGGCGGCTTCACGCTTGCCAATTACAGTGCCCTTTTCGAGGACCTGCGCTGGCTGCCGCCGCTCGGCCAGAGCATCCTGATCGCCGTGCCGGCGGCCGTCGCGGCCACGCTCGCGGGGCTTTTCGCGGGCCGTGCCGCCGGCCGCCACCCAAATGGCGCGCTCATCCTCACCATCTGCCTCGTGCCCGCCATCGTGCCCGGAGTGGTGATGGGCGCTTCGCTCTTCGCCTTCCTCCGCGCCGTGCTCGGATTGCGGCTTGGGGCGTGGTCGATCGGCATCGCGCAGGTGCTGTGGGCATTTCCGTTCTGCGCCACCCTCTTCTTCCTCCGCTACCGCCGCTTCGATCCGGCCTGGATCGACGCCGCCGCGACGCTCGGCGTCGGCCCGGCCCGCGCCTTCGTCCGCGTCGAGCTTCCGATCGTGCGGGCGACGATCTTCTCCGCGCTCCTGTTTGGCTTCATTCTCGCCTTCACCGAACTGCCGCGGAGCGTATTCCTTCGCGGAACCACGACCACGCTGCCCATTTTCCAGTGGGCGCAGGCGTCGTCCCATACGTCCCAGGCGGCCATCACGTTCGGCCTTTCCTCGCTTATCCTCCTGATGACGACGGCGGTGATCGTGCCGCTCATCTTCAAGCAGCAGCGGGCGCCCTGATGCGCGATACTGGCAGCGATCCGCAACGAGGGCTTACCTCCCGGCGCGAAGGAGGGGACGCATGAAGGGGGAGAAGCCGGCGGCCGCGAGGCTGTCCTGGCAGCCGCGGAGCATCGAGCCCGGCATGCCGGCCTACCGCGCGCTGAGCCGGGCGATCCAAGCCGATATCGACGGCGGCCGCCTCGTCGCCGGCGAGCGGCTGCCCCCGCAGCGCGACCTCGCGCGCGCCCTCGGGCTCGCGCCAGGCACCGTTGCGCGGGCCTATGTCGACGCGGAGCGGACCGGGCTGGTCGTCGGGCATGTCGGTCGCGGGACCTACGTCGCCGACGGTGCCGCTGCCCCACCGCGGCAGACGGG
>Ga0182738_1001299_pt1 | contig 31683 bp, 36 predicted proteins | sample eDN5th30CBELigMG_FD_128876 | JGI IMG/M metagenome (GOLD analysis project Ga0182738, IMG submission 128876) | Enriched Miracle-Growth compost microbial communities from Emeryville, California, USA - eDNA 5th pass 30_C BE-Lig MG (version 2)... ...
ACGAAGGCGTTGCCGATGGTGGTCGGGTCTCCGGACAATGTGGCCTCGAGAATGTTGTACATCGCAAGCTGCGGCGGCAGAACCAGGTCGCGCCAGAGCAGGAATCCGTCACCCAACAGGCCCATGTCGGTGGAAACGGGCTGGCCGGCCCAGTTGACCAGTGTCCAGCCGTCCTCGGGGTTCCCGCTGAGCTCAACGATCCCGGCGTTGGGCAGCGGTTGCGGCACGCCGGTCGAGGAGACATCGAACAAGCCCTTGAGCAGCACTTCGATGTCGGGGTTCTTGACGGTGTTCATCACCCAGATCATCGTGACCGCAGAGCTGCTGAACACGGCCTCGTTGATCGCCCCGTTGTCGCCGATGACCGGGTTGTCCAACGCATGGTTGTAGACCGCATCGATGGCTTCGTTGTACTTGTCGAGCACGATCAAGCCGTTGTAGTCCAGGGCGCCCGGGATGGGCAGCACCGAGGGCAGCGCCAGCGTCCACAACGCGCTGGACAGGGCGTAGAGGATCCCGGCCGGGCTGAGGTTGGGCAAGTCCGAATAGATGCCGCCGTCCACTTCGGTCAGCCCATTCAGGATCCCGATGTCGCCGTGAGCGATCCCCATGAGATCGGCGAACGGGTAAGCGGTTTCCTGCGAGTCGGTGTCAGGTCCGGAAAAAATTCCGGCGACCTTCCCCAGGCCGATCGCATCGAGGAGCTTCTGCGCGGTGTCGAGCGCTTCCTGCTCACCCTTGTCGCTGATTCCGGCCCCGGGGAAGCTCGGGGCGAACGTGACCCGCTCGTTGCCCGGCGGGGCGTCCTCGGCGTGCCGCACGATGTCCATGACGATGTCTTGGGCGGTCAGCAGAACATCGGCGAGCTGAACCGTCGGCAGGTGGACTGCCGCCGGGTGCACGGCCAGCAGACCGGCGGTCAGCAGCGCGGCCCCGGCGGCAGCAGTGTGGTGTGCGGCGGCGCAAGAACGGGACTGACTGTGCATAGCTCGACACCTTCCGACCGGAGCTAGCCAAGAGCACTACCTTAGAAAATTCTTAGCGCACCGGAAAGTATCATTACGCTTGCTATCTACACAAGGTGAACGCTAGCGACGCTCCCCACGGGGAACGTGGCGACGCCTGAGCGGCGCGTCGCGTCGCCGGATTCCCACTCGAGGCCACGGACGGCAGATCCGGGGTTCGGGATCCCGCCGCTACGGCAGCGACGCCACCAACTGCTCGACCTCGACCCGAGGGCCGGTGAAGAACGGGGTTTCCTCCCGGGCGTGCAAGCGGGCCTCGGTGTTGCGCAGGTCGCGCATCAGGTCGACGATCCGGTCGAGTTCGGGCGCCTCGAACGCCAGAATCCACTCGTAGTCGCCGAGCGCGAACGCGGGCACGGTGTTGGCCCGCACATCCTTGTACTCCCGAGCCGCCATGCCGTGCTCGGCCAACATCCTGCGGCGGTCTTCTTCGGGCAGGACGTACCACTCGAGCGACCGCACGAAGGGGTACACGCAGACGTAGGCGCCTGCCGGTTCACCGGCGATGAACGCCGGGACGTGACTCCGGTTGAACTCGGCCGGCCGGTGCAACGCCACGCTGCTCCACACCGGCTCGCAGACCCGGCCCAGTGCGGTGCGGCGGAACCCGGCGTAGGTGGCCTGCAGGTCTTCGATGCGCTCGGCGTGGGTCCAGATCATGAAGTCGGCGTCGGCACGCAGGCCGGCGACGTCGTACACCCCGCGGACCACCACGCCGCGCTCTTCCTGCTGCTTCAAGAAGGTGGCGACCTGGTCGGCGATCGCCTCTCGGGTCTGCGAACCCGCGTCGAGCCCACCCGGATTCACCGAGAACACCGAGAACATCACGTAGCGGAGAGTGGAGTTCAGCTTGTCGTAGTCGAGGTGCGCCATGGCCCATATGCTGCCACGATGCGCTGTGAAGAGTTCTACGGCGCCGGGGTGGCGCTGATCACGGCCGCCACAGCCCGGTCGGCCGCGGCGATGCAGGCCGGCACCCCGATGCCGTCGAGATAGTTGCCGGCGACCGCCACCGTCGGTGGCAGCGCGGCGCGTAGCCCGGTGACCAGGGCGGCGTGGCCGGACCGATACTGCGGCATTGCCGCAGGCCAGCGCTGCACGCGCACGTCGATGGGGTCCACCGTGAGACCGAAGACGGCCTCCAGGTCCTGCACCGACCATGCCACCAGCTCCGCGTCGGAGGCGCTGGTGCGGGGGTCGCCGAACCGACCGAACGACAACCGCAACACCTCGACCCGGCCGCCGTACCCCCGGTCGCCCCACTTGCACGACGTCAGGGTGATCGCCTTGGCGTGCAGCCGTTCCCCGGTGGCAACCAGCACCCCGGAGTTATTCGGGAAAGCCGCGCCGGCGGGCACCGCCATCGCCACCACCACCGACGACGCGTTGCCGATCCGGCTGGCCGCCGCCGCGGCCCGCGGCGCGAACCCGGTGGCCAGCCGGGCCAGCACGGGGGCGGGCACCGCGACGACCACCCGGTCCGCGCGATGATGGCCGCCACTGGCGTCCCGCAACTGCCATCCGTCACCGGCCGGGTCGATCTGAGTCACCGCCGACTGCACCCAGCGCAGCCTGGCGCTGCGCACCAGCGCGTTGACCAGCACCTGATATCCGCCGGTGATCGCGCCGAACACCGGCACCCCGGTGGTCGTGGGCAGTGCCCGCCGCACGGCCTCGGTCAGGCTGGATACGCCCTCATCGAGCAGGGTGGCCAGGCCCGGGACCGCCGAACGCAGCCCGACAGTCGCCGCCGAACCCGCATACACCCCGCCGATCAGCGGATCCACCGAGCAGGCCACCACCTGCGCCCCGAACCGGTCGGCCACCAGTGCCCCCAGCGCCGGATCGCTGCCGGGTTCGAACGCGAACGGGCGGTTGGGTTCGCCGGCAATCCGGGCGAGGGTGTCATTGTCGACCAGTCCGGCCATCGACTCGGGCGACGACGGAATCCCGCTGAGGGTGTCCGACGGCAGCCGATGCAGCAGCCGGCGGCTGTAGAGCAAGGGCCGCACTCCGGTGGTACCGCGCTGCCGATCCGCCAGACCCAGCTCAGCCAGCAGGGCCGGTACCTCGGGCCGGCGGGCGATGAATGCCTCGGCACCGACGTCCACGCCGATCCCGCCCAGCGTTTCGGTGCGCAACAGCCCGCCGAGCCGGTCGGCCGGATCGAACACGGTGATGTCGACTGCGTCGCCAAGTGTCGCCCGCAGGCGGTGGGCGGCGGCCAGACCGGAGATTCCGCCCCCGACGACGCAGTACGACGTGGTCACAATGAATGAACCAGCGATACCAGGTCGGTCAGCACCCCGGGGTCGGTTTCCGGCAGTACGCCGTGTCCGAGGTTGAACACGTGCCCCGACGCTCCGGCGGCAACAGCGGCACGGCCGTCGGCGACGACGGCCGTGGCGGCACGCTCCACGGCCGGCCAGCCCGCCAGCAGCACCGCCGGGTCCAGGTTGCCCTGCAAGGCCCGACCGCCGTCCACCCGGGCGGCGGCGTCGGTCAGCGAGGTACGCCAGTCCACCCCGACGACCGTGGCTCCGGTGGCCGCCATCTCACCCAACAGCTCGCCGGTCTGCACGCCGAAGTGCGTCATCGGCACCTCCCGGTCGGCGAGCGTGGCGAACACGCGGGCACTGTGCGGTGCCACGAAGCGCCGGTAGTCGGCCAGGCACAGCGTTCCGGCCCACGAGTCGAATAACTGAATGGCGTCCACGCCGTGGTCGAGTTGCACCGTCAGAAACGCGATGGTCAGGTCGGTAAGCCGCGTCATCAACTCATGCCAAGTGTCCGGATCGGCCAGCATCATCGCCTTGGTGCGGGCATGGGTCCGGCTGGGCCCGCCCTCGACCAGGTAGGAGGCCATGGTGAACGGTGCGCCGGCGAAGCCGATCAGCGGCACCGTGCCGAGCGCGTCCACCAGCAGCGATACCGCCGCCGCGACGGGGGTCACCTGCTGCGGGTCCAACGGCCGCAGGGCGGCGACGTCACTCGCGCTGCGCACCGGGTTGGCGATCACCGGCCCCACATCGGGGACGATGTCCAGATCTACCCCGGCGCCGCGCAGCGGCACCACGATGTCGGAGAACAGGATCGCCGCGTCGACGTCATGGCGGCGCACCGGTTGCAGCGTGATCTCGCAGACGAGTTCGGGGTCAAAACAGGCCGCCAGCATGCTGTGCTGGGCGCGCAGCTCGCGGTATTCCGGCAGGGATCGGCCGGCCTGGCGCATGAACCAGACCGGCATCCGGTTGGGTTGCCGGCCGGTAGCGGCGGCCAGGTAGGGGGAATCAGGCAGTTCACGACGGGCACTCATCGAGCTCAATGCTGCCACGCCGGGTTGCCGCAGGCCGAACCGTGCCGTTTCATGGGCAGTCCCAGCTTCCCCTCGCCTCCGCCGGCGCCTTATTCGGCGCGCCTGTCTGCGCCGACCGGCGCCGGGGGTTAGCGTGAGATTCGGTGACCCGCGTCGCGGCGGTGCGCAACAGAGCCTTATGTGCCGGCCGCTGGCGACGTGGCGCACAGCAATCAGTTAAGGAGCGGCACCAGTGACATCAGCCGAGCCTGCCCCCTTTCGGGAAGCGGTGGCAACGATGCACGCCGCAACCGTGCGGTCGGAGATCGAGTTGGGCCCGATCCGGCCGCCGCAGCGCCTGGCGCCCTACAGCTACGCACTGGGCGCCGAGGTCAAGCACCCCGAGGCTGACCTCATCCCGGAAGACTCCGACGGCGATGCCTTCGGCCGGTTGATCCTGCTGTATGACCCCGACGGCACCGACGCTTGGGACGGCACCATGCGGATGGTGGCCTTCATTCAGGCCGACCTGGACCCGCACGAAGCGATCGACCCGCTGCTGCCCGAGGTCGCCTGGAGTTGGCTCGTCGAGGCACTGGGAGCCCGCACCGAACACGTCACCGCATTGGGTGGGACCGTCACGGCCACCACGTCAGTTCGGTACGGCGACATCTCCGGCCCGCCGCGGGGTCACCAGTTGGAGCTGCGCGCGTCGTGGACGGCGACCACCCCGGAGCTGGGCACACATGTCCAGGCCTTCTGTGAGGTGCTGGAACACGCCGCGGGCCTACCGCCGGTCGGGATCACCGATCTGAGCTCGCGAACCCGCGTCTGAGATGTCCGAGCAGACCACCGAACCGGCCGTCACCGAAGAGCCCGAGCCGACACCGCTGCCGCATCCTGCCGATGGGGTGCCGGAGGTGTCTGTCACCCGCAGGCAGATCGGTGCCGCCGCCGACCTGCTGGCAGGCGGTCACGGCCCGTTCGCCGTGGACGCCGAGCGGGCGTCGGGCTTCCGCTACTCCAACCGGGCCTACCTCATCCAGATCCGTCGAGCGGGTGCCGGGACGGTGCTGATCGATCCGGTCGGCGCCGGCGAGGATCCGGCTGCCCTGCTGCGCCCGGTAGCCGAGGTGCTCGACGACGACGAATGGATTCTGCACGCCGCCGACCAGGACCTGGCCTGCCTGGCCGAGGTCGGCATGTGGCCCAAGGCGCTGTATGACACCGAACTGGCCGGGCGGCTGGCCGGCTTCGACCGGGTCAACCTGGCCGCGATGGTGCAGCGACTGTTGGGACTGGGCCTGGCCAAGGGCCACGGCGCCGCGGACTGGTCTAAGCGACCGCTGCCTGCCGATTGGCTCAACTATGCGGCACTCGACGTCGAGGTGCTTATCGAACTGCGCCAGGCGGTCGCTGAAGTACTGGCCGAGCAGGGCAAAACCGATTGGGCGGCACAGGAGTTCAATCACGTCCGGGTGACCGACTTCACCACCACGACGCGCCGGGACCGCTGGCGGCGTACGTCCGGCATTCACAAGGTACGCGATCGGCGCGGCCTGGCCGCGGTCCGAGAGCTCTGGACGGTCCGCGACCAGATCGCTGCGCGCCGTGACATCGCGCCCGGACGCATCCTGCCCGACTCGGCGATCATCGCCGCGGCCGTCGCCAACCCCACCACCGTCGCAGAGCTGCTCGCCCTGCCGGTGTTCGGCGGACCCAAACAACGTCGCAGCGCGGTGACCTGGCTGGCAGCACTGGCCGCGGCACGCGACAACCCCGAGCCGCTGGAAGTCGGCGAATCCGCCAGCGGCCCACCGCCGCCATCGCGCTGGGCGCGGCGCAAGCCCGAGGCGGCCGCACGGCTGGAGAGCGCCCGCGCCGCACTGGGTGCGGTGTCCGAGCAGGTGCACGTGCCGACCGAGAACCTGCTCACCCCCGACCTGGTGCGTCGGTTGTGCTGGGATTGGAAACCGGTGGCATCGGACGCAGCGGTGGTGATCGAGGAGTTCTTGGCCGCCGGCGGCGCGCGCCCCTGGCAGCGTGAGCTGACGGTGCCGGTGCTGGCGCGGGCCCTCGGCGCCCCGGACGCCTAGCCGGACCGTTGCTAGACTGCCGAGGAAGCAGCCGTATCCCGTATTCGGCCAGCGCTTCTCACGTCACTCGCACCGTGGACGCGAACCGTCAAGGACTTCCCATGGTTGATTTTCCTTGGAGGGCCTCGTGTCACCAGCTTTTCGCCGGATCATCTACGTCGTCAGCTATGAGCTCGTCGCCGTTGCGCTGACCACTGTGGGCCTGACCGTCCTGGGGTTCGCCGGCGGCAGTTCGGGGGCCGTGGCGGTGGTGGCCTCAACGGTTGCGGTGGTGTGGAACTACGTCTGGACCACCGCGTTCGAGGCATGGGAGCGCCGGCAGGACTCCCCGACCCGCACAGTGTGTCGCCGGATTGTGCACGCCGTCGGCTTCGAAGGTGGCCTGGTCGTGCTGTTATTGCCGATCGTGGCCGCGCTGTTGAAGGTGTCGCTGGTACAGGCCTTCGGTCTCGAGGTCGGCCTGCTGACGTTCTTCCTGGTCTACACGTTCGTGTTCGCGTGGGTGTTCGACGCCGTGTGGCCGCCGATCTCCAGCGTGAGCTAGTCGAGTCGTTCGCTGACCTCGTCGACGCAGTTGCAGGCGCCCATCGCTGCCACCCAGCCGGTGATCTGGCGGGCCACGTCCTGGGCGGTCAGGCCGACCTCGGCGAGCAGCTCACCGCGCGAGGCGTGGTCGTAGAAACGCTGCGGCAGAGCGACGTCGCGGCAGGGCAGGTCGATCTCGGCATGCCGCAGCGCAGCCGACACCGCCCAGCCGATACCGCCGGCCACGCCGTTGTCCTCGCAGGTGACCACCAGCTTGTGCACACGGGCCATCTCGATGAGCGCCTCTGGCACCGGAAGCACCCAACGCGGGTCGATCACCGTGACCCCGATGCCCTGGTTGTGCAGCCGGTCGGCCACGGCCAATGCCATGGGCGCGAACGCGCCGACAGCGACCAGCAGGACATCTTGAGGCAACCCGTCGGCGGGGACCGCCAGCACGTCCATCCCGGCGCGCCGCTCGATGGCGGGAATATCTTCGCCCACATCCCCTTTGGGGAATCGCAATGCGGTCGGCCCGTCATGGATGTCGAGCGCTTCGCCGAGCTCTTCGCGCAGTCGGATGCCGTCGCGAGGTGCGGCCACCCGGATTCCGGGCACGATCCCCAGCACCGACAGATCCCACATGCCGTTGTGACTGGCGCCGTCAGGCCCGGTGATCCCGGACCGGTCCAACACCAGCGTCACCGGCAGCTTGTGCAGCGCGACGTCCATCACGAGCTGGTCGAAGGCGCGGTTGAGGAACGTCGAATACACCGCCACCACCGGGTGCAGGCCACCCATCGCCAGGCCGGCCGCGGACGTCATCGCGTGTTGCTCGGCGATCCCGACGTCGAACATCCGATCCGGAAAGCGCTGGCCGAACGGCGCGAGCCCCGTGGGGCCCGGCATCGCGGCGGTGATGGCAACGACATCGCGGCGCTTGGTGCCGTAGTCGATGAGCGCGTCAGAGAACACCGCCGTCCAGCCGCGCCCGGCGGTTTCGGTGGCGTAGCCGGTCAGCGGATCGATCACCCCGCAGGCGTGCATCTGCTCGGCTTCGTCGTTCTCGGCCGGGCCATAGCCCTTGCCCTTTTGGGTGACCACGTGCACGATCACCGGCCCGCCGAAGCCCCGCGCGCGGCGCAGCGCGGACTCCACCGCGGCCTCGTCATGACCGTCGATCGGGCCCAGGTATTTCAGGCCGAGGTCGGTGAAGAGCGCCTGCGGCGCCAGTGCATCTTTGAGGCCCGCTTTGAAGCTGTGGATCACCTGATAGCCGAGTTCCCCGACCACCGGCACCCCGCGGATCGCGGTGCGGCCCCGCTCCAGCAGGCGCTCGTAGGCGGGCTGCAGCCGCAGTGCGGCCAGGTGGTCGGCGAAGCCACCGATGGTGGGCGCGTAGCTACGGCCGTTGTCGTTGACCACGACCACCACCGGGCGGTTGCCTGAGGCGATGTTGTTGAGCGCCTCCCAGCACATCCCGCCAGTCAAGGCGCCGTCACCGACGACGGCCACCACATGCCGGTTGCGGTGCCCGGTCAACTCGAAGGCTTTGGCCAGGCCGTCGGCGTAGGACAGCGCCGAGCTGGCGTGGCTGGACTCCACCCAGTCGTGCTCGCTCTCAGCGCGCGACGGGTAGCCCGACAGCCCGCCCTTCTTGCGCAGGGTGTCGAAGTCGCGACTGCGCCCGGTCAGCATCTTGTGCACGTAGGCTTGATGCCCGGTGTCGAAGATGATCGGGTCGTGCGGGGAGTCGAACACCCGGTGCAGCGCCAAGGTCAGCTCCACCACACCCAGGTTGGGGCCCAGATGCCCGCCGGTCGCGGCGACCTTGTGGATCAGGAACTCACGGATTTCCGTCGCCAGATCGGTCAGCTGAGCCTGCGAGAGGTGCTGCAGATCGGCGGGGCCGCGGATCCCTTCAAGCATCCGGCTAGTCTACGCATTCGGACGAGCATCATCGTATGGTCGTCGTATGCGCGCCCAGGAGATCGCCGAAGACTTCCCGGTAGTGTCCATCGACTCCAATGCGTTGGAGGCCGCCAAGTTATTGGCCGAGCACCGGCTACCCGGGATCGTCGTCACCGACTCGCTCGGCAAGCCGTATGCGGTGCTGCCGGCCTCCCAGGTGGTGCGCTTCATCGTGCCGGGCTACGTCCAGGACGACCCATCGCTGGCGGGCGTACTGAGCGAGACGGTGGCGGATCGCTCGGCCGAGAAGCTTCGCGGCAAGACGGTGCGCGACGTGCTGCCCGAACACCTACGAGACGTGCCAGCCGCCGACGCCGACGCCACCGTAATCGAAGTGGCCGCCATGATGGCCCGACTGCACAGCCCCTTGATTGCCGTCGTCAAGGACGGTGAGTTGCGCGGGGTCATCACCGCGTCGCGGCTGCTTGCCGCGGCGCTGAGAGTCTGACCCGCTGATGGCATTCATTGCGGTCGCGGTGTTTCTGACCGCATATGCGTTCATCGCCGCCGACCGCGTCAACAAAACCGTGGTAGCGCTGGCAGGCGCGGCGGCAGTCGTCATCCTGCCGGTCATATCGTCCGATGACATCTTCTATTCCCGCGAGACCGGAATCGACTGGGACGTCATTTTCCTGTTGCTGGGCATGATGATCATCGTCAGCGTGCTGCGCCAGACCGGCGTCTTCGAGTACATCGCCATCTGGGCCGCCAAGCGCGCCAAGGGTTCCCCGCTGCGGATCATGATCCTGCTGGTGCTGGTGACCGCGGTCGCCTCAGCGTTGTTGGACAACGTCACCACCGTGCTGCTGATCGCCCCGGTCACGCTGCTGGTCTGCGACCGTCTCGACATCAGTGCCGCACCGTTTCTGATGGCCGAAGTGTTCGCCTCCAACATCGGCGGCGCCGCGACCCTGGTCGGTGATCCACCCAACATCATCATCGCCAGCCGAGGAGGATTGACGTTCAATTCCTTCCTGCTGCACCTGGCGCCTATCGTCGCCATCGTCATCGCCGCGTTCATCGCCATGTTGCCCCGCCTGTTTCCCGGGTCGTTCGCCGTCGACGCCGAGCGGGTCGCCGATGTGATGGCACTGGAGGAGGGCGAAGCAATCCGCGATCGCGGACTGCTGATCAAGTGTGGACTGGTGCTCGCCGCGGTGTTCGCCGCATTCATCGGGCATTCGGCACTACATCTCGAGCCATCGGTGGTCGCCCTGCTCGGCGCCGGAGTCTTGATCCTGACCTCCGGCCTGGAGCGCTCGGATTACCTGTCCGGGGTCGAGTGGGAGACGCTGTTGTTCTTCGCCGGACTGTTCGTAATGGTTGGCGCCCTGGTAGATACCGGCGTGATCGCCACCCTCGCCAAAGCCGCCACCGCGGTTACCAGCGGCAATGCACTATTGACCACGATGGGCATCTTGGGGGTGTCCGCGCCGGTGTCCGGGATCATCGACAACATCCCCTACGTGGCAACCATGACGCCGATCGTGGCCGAGCTGAGCACCACCCTGCCCACCAACTCCCACCCCGACGCGCTGTGGTGGGCGCTGGCACTGGGTGCTGACTTCGGTGGCAACCTGACCGCCGTTGGAGCCAGCGCCAACGTGGTGATGCTTGGAATCGCCCGCCGGGCGGACAATCCCATCTCGTTCTGGGAGTTCACCCGCAAGGGCATTGTGGTCACCGCCGTCTCGGTCGCGCTGACGGCGGTGTATCTGTGGTTGCGCTACTTCGTATTTGGCTGACGCGACCGGCGGCGCCCCGCCTACTCCGCCGAAACCGACGTTTGGCAGAAGAAGTGCGAGAAGTCAGCCGCAAAACGTCGGTTTCGAGGCGGGGTTCTGACCGATACGCCCTCACGTGTTCTTGGCGATGAACCGGCGATACAGCGGTATCGCGACCGCCAGGTTGTAGGCAACCCCACCGACCAGATACGGCCACCACACACCGTGGTCGCCGGCCACCCAGAATGCCTTGACCGCCCAGTACGGCGGCAACACTCCGAAGGCCAGATTCCAGCCCGAGTCGATGAACCACGGCAGGCACGGTAGTCCGGCGATCAGCATACCCAGGCCACGCAACGCGGCCAGTCCCTGAATCTTGTTGCTGGCCAAGGCCAGAATCAACAGCGAGGTCACCACCGCGGACAGGCCCGCCACCAGCCCGATCGGGATCAGCGATGGCACCAGGCCCGGCTGCAGAATACCGCTGAACGACAGGGTGGTGATCACGTAAGCGGTCGTCACCACCATCACGGTGGCCACCCGGTAGCCGAAGAACACCGACAGCCGGACCGGAGTGACTCGCAGTGCGGTCAGCGTGCCGGCGTCGACTTCGTCGAGCACCAGGAACGCGGCCAGGCCACCGGTGATGATGATGGACGTCAGCAACAGAAATGCGGTCAGCACCAACGGGTAGTAGGGCACCAGGTCGAACGCGTAGCGCTCGGCGAGCATGGTGGTGACCCGCGGTGTCAACACCGCCACCCCGGTGGTCCAGATCACCGGCGCCAGCACGATCATCACCAACAACGGGTCGCGATAGGTACCCCGCAGATCATTGCGACCGAACGCGGCCGCTGCGCGCCAGCCCGCCATCACGACCGCTCGATGATGTAGTGGGCGAACAGTTTCCGGCCCGACAAGTACAGCCCGGCGATACACACCATGGGATAGATCAGCGCGTACGCGATCTGCCATGGTGCCAGGCTGAGCTGATCGAAGGCGGCGCCGAACAGTAGCAACGGCCCCTGGCTGGGGATCAGGTAGCACAGCGGTGACGGCCACACCCCCGAGTAGTGCAGCATCGGCAGTGACATCACCGCCAGTGGGACCGTGGCGGTCAGGAACCAGTCGCTGATCGACGCGAACGGCAGTGATGTGGTGAATCCGACCAACAACATCATCAGGGTCGCCAACAGCACCCCCGCCAGCAGCGGAATCGGGTGATAGCCAACGCGATCCACGCCGGCCACCACCACGGCCACCGCCAGTGAGATCCCGGCCAGCGGAGTGAGTTTCGCGGTCAGGTACTCGCCGAATCGCAGCGGTGTGGCGACGATCGCCGACAGGATCCGATCCTGCTTGTCGAAGAACACCGTGCCGGCGATAAAGAAGAATCCGATGATGGCCGTATCGCCCATCAGCACATACGGTTCGGCGGCCGTGCGCAAGCGCGCCGGCATCGGCAGCAGCACCGCGAGCCAGATCAGACCCGAGAACACCGCGGCGTGCAGGAACTTCTGCCGGACCTGCAGCATCAGCTCCAGACGTAGCGCGGCCACCAGCCGGGTCACCTCAGCTGCCTGCCGGTGACCTCGACGAACACGTCATCGAGGCTGGCTTCGCGGCTGTGGATCGTCTCGATCTGTCGTTCGCGCAGCACCGCGTGAAACGCGGGATCGTCAGCCAGGGTGTCCATGGCGAAGTCCGCATTCGCCAGGCCACCCTGCGGCGCCCGGTAGGTCACTCGCACCATGCGTTGGCTGCGGGCGATCTTCAACTCGGCCGGCGCGTCCAGCGCGACGATCCTGCCGTCGACGACGAATGCCACCCGGTCGCACAGCTCGTCGGCGGTGGCCATGTCATGGGTGGTCAGGAAGACGGTCCGGCCGCGTGCCTTGAGATCGCGCACCATGTCCTTGACCTTGTTGGCGTTGACCGGGTCCAGACCGGACGTGGGCTCGTCGAGGAAGATCAGTTCCGGGTCGTGGATCAGCGATCGGATGAAGGTCAGCCGCATCTGCATGCCCTTGGAGTAGTCACCCACCCGGGTGTCGGCGCATTCGGTCAGGCCGACGGCGTCCAGCAGGGCCATCGGGTCGGTGGTCTTGCCGGCGTACAGCGATGCGAAGAACTGCAGATTCTCCAGTCCGGTGAGCTTTTGGTAGTGGTTGGGCAGTTCGAAGGACACCCCGATGCGCTGGTAGTAGTCGGGTCCCCACACCACCGGGTCACGGCCCCAGACCTGGGCCTGGCCGCCGTGGCCGCGCAACAGGCCGATGAGCAGTTTCTGCGTCGTGGACTTGCCGGCACCACTGGGGCCCAGGAAGCCGAAGATCTCGCCGCGGTCGACCGAGAAATCCATGCCGCGAACCGCCGGCTGCTGGGCTTTCGGGTAGCTGTAGGTGAGTCCGCGCACCCGGATCACTTCGGTGGCCTCGCCGTCCTCCAACACCCGATCGAATATACTGACATTTCAGAAATTAGTGAACATTAGGAGTTTCCGGTGGCAGAGGACGCGGACATCGCCGAACAACTCGCGCTGACGTTGACCGGTCTCGGACTGCAGCGCATGACCGCCCGGGTCCTGGCCACCTTGCTGTTCACCGAACAGTCCACGATGACGATGGGCGAGCTGGCCGAGAAGCTGCAGGCCAGCGCGGGCGCGATCTCCGGAGCGATGAAGATGCTCACCGCGGTCGGGCTGGCCGAGCGGATTCCGGTTCCGGCCAGCCGCCGCGAGCACTATCGGCTGCGCGACGACGCGTGGGCGGTGCTGTTCACCAACCAGAACGTGACGATCTCAGCGATGCAGGACGCCGCGGCAGCCGGGATCGCGGCCACCGGCGCCGACCACCCGGCCCACCGTCGGCTCACCCAGATGCGGGACTTCTACACGTTTCTGCTCGCCGAGATACCTGCACTGCTGGAGCGGTGGCGCGAGCAGTCAGCGGGTTAGCAGCGCGACACACTCCACGTGGTGGGTCAGCGGGAACGCGTCGAACACCCGGATCTGGTCCACGGCATACCCCTGGGCCCGGTACAGACCGATGTCTCGAGCGAAAGACGCTGCCTCGCAACCGATGTGCACAATACGTGGTACACCTGCGGCGGCCAGGGCCTCGATCACCTCCCGCCCGGCACCGGCGCGCGGCGGGTCCAGCACCGCGACGTCGGCGCCGGAATGCGCATCGCTCAACACCCTGCGCACCGAATCGGTGCGCACCGACACCTGCGGCAGGTCGGCCAGCGCAGCGCGCGCGGCCCCGGTCGCGGCCCGTGACGTGTCGGCACTGATCACCCGGCCCGACTCCCCCACCGTCTCGGCCAGCGCCGCGGCGAAGATCCCGGCCCCGCCATAAAGATCCCAGGCGGTCATCCCGGTGCCGGCCTGCGCCCACTGGCCGACCAGCGCGCTGTAGAGCGCGGCCGCCCGGCGATGCGCCTGCCAGAACGACGTCACCGGTATCTGCCAACGCCGCCGGCCCACCCACTGGGTGGCGTGATAGTCGCCCTCCATGACCTGGGGACGGTGATCGCGCCCGGTGCTCACCACATGCCGGACACCGTCGTCGTCTGCCACCACGTGCAGGTGATCGCCTGGCCGCCAGGACTGTTCGGCCAGTCCCTTGATCATTCCGGCCGGCAGCTGCCCGCACCGCAGGTCGGTGACCAGCTCATCACTGTGATACCGGTGGAATCCGGCCCGGCCGTCGGCACCGACGTCCAAGCGGACTCGGGTGCGCCAACCGGTCGGGGCGTCGTCTCCGACCGGTTCGGCAGCACCCTCCCACTCGTGGCCGCCGAGCCTGGCCAGCTGATTGGAGACCACCGCACCCTTGAGTTCGCGTGCCAGGGACGGATCGGCGAACGCCAGGTCGCAGCAACCGGCGCCGTCGACCCCGGCGATCGGACACAGCGATGGCACCCGGCCAGCCGCGGGTTCGAGCACCTCAACACATTCACCGTGCCAATACGAGCCCCGCTCGGCGGTGATCCGCACTCGTACCTGCTCGCCGGGCAGCGCATAGCGCACGAAAACGACCCTGCCGTCGTGGCGCGCCACACAGCTGCCGCCGTTCGCCGGTGCCCCGGTCGTCAAGACCAATTCCTGGTCGATCACTCTAAGAAGCCTCTCCGGGTGTCGCCGGGCGCATGGTGCGGTTCCAAGACTTTGCGCCGCTCCGAGGAGTTCAGCTGCCAGGGCACCGAAGTGACCATGACCTGCGGCATGAACAACAGCCGGGTCTTGAGTCGCAGCGCGCTCTGGTTGTGGAGCAACTGCTCCCACCAATGGCCCACCACGTATTCGGGGATGTAAACGGTCACCACGGTGCGCGGCGACTCCTTGCTGATGCGTTTGACGTAATCGAGCACCGGTCGGGTGACCTCGCGGTAGGGCGATGCAATCACCTTGAGCGGGACGGTGATATCGCTATCCTCCCACTCGCGCACCAGGGCGCGGGTTTCGGTGTCATCGACGTTGACCGTGATCGCCTCCAGGGCGTCAGGGCGCGTCGCCCGCGCGTAAGCCAGCGCGCGACGAGTCGGCAGATGCAGCTTGGACACCAGCACCAGGGCGTGGTTGCGGCTGGGCAGCACCGCCTGGTCGTCCAGCGCGGCCGACTGCTCAGCCAACTCCTGGCTGACAGTGTCGTAGTGCCGACGGATCATTTTCATCACCACGAACAGCACCGACATCGCCACGATCGCAATCCACGCGCCGGCCACGAACTTGGTGGCGATCACCACGATCAACACCACCCCGGTAGCCACGAATCCGATGGTGTTGACCACCCGGGAACGCATCATCTTGACCCGGGCCGCACGGTCGGTTTCGTTACGCAGCAACCGGTTCCAGTGCCGCACCATACCGATCTGACTCAGCGTGAAGGAGACGAACACCCCGACGATGTAGAGCTGGATCAGTGCGGTCACCTCCGCGCCGAACGCCACGATGAAGGCGATGGCCACCACGGCGAGGAACACGATGCCGTTGGAGAACGCCAGCCGGTCGCCGCGGGTGTGCAGCTGGCGCGGCAGGTAGCGATCCTGCGCCAAGATCGAACCCAGCACCGGGAAACCGTTGAACGCGGTGTTGGCGGCCAGCGCCAGGATCAGCGCGGTCACTCCAGCGATGATCCACAGACCGGGCGGAAAGCCCCGGAACACCGTCTCGGCCAGCTGAGCCAGCAAGGTCTTCTGGTCGTAGTCCGCCGGCGCCCCGATGAGCTGTTCATGCGGGCGCGCAGCGATCTTCACCCCGGTCTGGCGGGCCAGCACAATGATGCCCATCATCAGTGTCACCGCGATCACACCCAGCATCAGCAGCGTGGTGGCCGCGTTGCGCGACTTCGGTTTACGGAAGGCCGGCACACCGTTGCTGATCGCCTCCACCCCGGTCAGCGCGGCACATCCCGACGAAAACGATTTCGCCACCAGGAACACCAGGGCCACCCCGACCATCTCGCCCTGGGTGGAGTGGATCTTGAACTCGGCCGACTCGGCCTGCAATGGGTTGCCCATCACAAAGATCTGGAACAGCCCCCACCCCAGCATGGTGAAGACCCCAATCATGAACGCATACGTCGGGATGGCGAACGCGGTGCCCGACTCTCGGATGCCCCGCAGATTGGCCGCCGCCACCACGATCACAGTCCCGACCGCGAACGCCACCTTGTGGTCGGCGATGAACGGTATCGCCGACCCTATGTTGGCGATCCCCGATGAGATCGAGACCGCAACCGTCAGAACGTAATCCACCATCAACGCGCTGGCCACGGTCAGGCCCGCGGTTGCACCCAGATTGGTGGTGACCACCTCGTAGTCGCCGCCGCCGGAAGGATAGGCGTGCACATTCTGGCGGTAAGAGGCCACCACGGTGATGAACACGAAGGCGACAGCCAGGCCTACCCACAGCGTCATCCGATAGGCCGCCAGACCCGCCACCGACAACACCAGAAAGACTTCTTCGGGCCCGTAGGCCACCGAGGACAGCGCGTCGGACGCGAATACCGGCAGGGCGACACGCTTGGGCAGCAGCGTGTGGCTTAGCCGATCGCTGCGAAAGGGCCGGCCTAGAACCAGGCGCCGTGCAGCGGTGGAAATCTTCGACACGAGAGCCAAGGGTAAGCCAGGCGGGCACTGGCGGTAGCGTTCACCGAATACAAGCACTATTGCAGTCGATAACCAGCCGAAAGTCGGCCCAGAGGACCTGAAAGGACACAGCACGTGCGGGTAGTTGTGATGGGTTGCGGCCGGGTGGGGGCCTCGCTCGCCGACGGGCTGTCCCGGATCGGCCACGAAGTCGCCATCATCGACCGAGACAGTACCGCGTTCAACCGGCTCAGTCCGGAGTTCAACGGCGAACGAGTGCTCGGTATGGGCTTCGACCGCGATGTACTGCTGCGAGCGGGCATCGAGGAAGCCGCCGCGTTCGCCGCGGTGTCCTCGGGTGACAACTCCAACATCATCGCGGCGCGGCTGGCCCGGGAGACGTTCGGCGTCTCGCGAGTGGTCGCCCGTATCTATGACGCCAAGCGGGCCGCGGTCTACGAGCGCCTGGGCATCCCGACCATCGCTACCGTGCCGTGGACCACCGATCGGCTGCTCGACGCGCTGACCCGGGAAAGCGAGACCACCAAGTGGCGTGACCCCACCGGCACCGTCGCCGTCGCCGAGGTCGTCCTGCACGAGGACTGGATCGGTCGCCCCGTCACCGACCTGGAGGCCGCCACCAACGCCCGGGTGGCGTTCTTGATCCGATTCGGGACCGGCATCCTGCCCGAGCCCAAGACGGTGATTCAGGCCAGCGACCAGGTGTACATCGTGGCGGTGTCCGGACGGGTCGCCGAAGCGATCGCCATCGCCGCGTTGCCGCCGAGCGAGGACCTGGACAAGTGAAAGTAGCGGTAGCCGGCGCCGGCGCGGTCGGACGATCGATTGCGCGCGAGCTGCTCGACAGCGATCACCAGGTGACATTGATCGAACGCAACCCCGATCATGTCGACACCGCGGACATCGCCGACGCGCAGTGGCATCTCGGCGACGCCTGCGAGCTGAGTCTGCTGGAGTCGGTGCACCTGGAGTCCTTCGATGTGGTGATCGCCGCGACCGGCGACGACAAAGCCAACGTGGTGCTGTCCTTGCTCGCCAAAACCGAATTCGCGGTGCCGCGGGTGGTGGCCCGGGTCAACGATCCCCGCAACGAGTGGCTGTTCACCGACGCCTGGGGCGTGGACGTCGCAGTGTCCACGCCGCGCATGCTGGCCTCGCTGGTCGAGGAGGCCGTCGCGGTCGGAGACCTGGTGCGGCTCATGGAATTCCGCAAGGGTCAGGCCAATCTGCTGGAGATCACGCTGCCCGACGACACCCCGTGGGGCGGCAAGCCGGTGCGCAAGCTGGCACTGCCCCGTGACGCCGCGCTGGTGACGATCCTGCGCGGAACACGGGTGATTGTGCCGCAGGACGACGAACCCCTCGAGGGCGGCGACGAGCTGCTGTTCGTCGCGTCCAGCGGCGTCGAGATCGAACTGCGCGCGCTGCTGCTACCGGCCCACTGAGCGCGGTTCGGGCTCGGCCTCGCCCGCGGTGGGCCGCTCATCCAACGCGCGCTGCACGTATTTGACCGCCAGGTAGGTGACCACCGCCGCCACCGCGGTCAACGGCCAACCCATGGCGATGCGCGTCACTCCCAGCCAGCCAGTCTGATCGGCGTTGTAGAGCAGTCGCTGGACCACGAAGCGGGAGCCGAACACCAGCGCCCAGGTCAGCGTCGCGAGGTCGTAGGCGTAGACGGCCGATCGCAGCTCACGCCAGGTCTGGGGTTGGCCGCTGGCCCACGACCAGATGTAGCCGACCACCGGACGGCGGATCACCATCGACGCGGCGAACACCACCGCCCACACCAGCGACGTCCAGATTCCGAGCAGGAAATAGCCCTTGGAGTCACCCATCAGATACGCGATCAGGGCGCAGACAGCGACCCCGAAGAAGCCCGAGATGGCCGGTTGACTGGACTGCTTGCGGACCAGGCGCCACACCAGTACCGCCGCGGCCACGCCCAACGCCGATAGGACCGCGATACGCAGCCCGAAGAGATTGGAGGCCGGCACGAACACCACGATCGGCAACGAGGAGTAGATCACCCCGGACAACCCGCCGATCTGCTCCAGGAGCCGTTGCGGCCCCTGGGCGCCCTCGGCGCTGTATTCCACGCTCATCGCTGCACCGGCCCGAAGGGAGGCGCGATCACTGCTGGATTTCGTAGTGGGGGTTGTAGATGGCCTTGCAGCCGCTTTCGAGTTTGCCCAGCCGGCCGTGCACCCGCAGGGTGCGGCCGGAGTCGATGCCGGGGATGCGTCGCTGCCCCAGCCATACCAGCGTCACCGTGTCGGTGCCGTCGAAGAGCTCGGCACGGACGCCGCCCACGCAGCCCTTGGCGTTGGCTTCGACGCTGCGCAGTACCCCGACCATGGTGACCTCTTGGCCGCGTTGGCAGTCGATCGCGCGCTGCGCGCCGGTATTGAGCGCCTCATCGGACAACTCTTCGACGTCACGCAGCTCGGGATCTTCCGTCAGTCGCCGAGTCAGCCGGCGCAGGTACCCTTTCGGAGCAGCCATTGCCCTCTCCCTCAATCGTGTGCGCACGCTACGGTAGACCTGTTGAATACCTAATGCCACATGACCTGCCCACGGGGTGGCTGGCAACACCCAACACGATCACGAGGTGGCATGTTTCTGCGCGGCGTGACGGCCGTCCTGCTGCCAGGGACCGGATCCGACGACGACTACATTCGCCGGGCGTTCTTCTCTCCGTTGCAGCAGGTGGATGCCGAATTGGTCCCTCATCGCCCGCAGCCCGGCCGCCTCATCGAGGGCTATCTGGCGGCGCTGGATGCGGCGGCCACCCGGTCCGGCCCAATCCTCGTCGGCGGAGTCTCGATCGGCGCGGCGGTGGCCACCGCGTGGGCACTGCGCCATCCCGAGCGAGTGGTGGGGGTACTGGCCGCGCTGCCCGCCTGGACCGGCTCCCCCGATAACGCCCCGGCAGCCCACGCTGCGCGCTACAGCGCCGGGCAGTTGCGCGACGCCGGCCTGGCGGCGGTGGTGGCTCAGATGCGGGCATCGAGCCCGGCCTGGCTCGGTGACGAGTTGACTCGCTCGTGGACCGCGCAGTGGCCGCAGCTGCCCGACGCTCTGGAAGAGGCTGCGGCCTATGTCGCGCCGACGCACGCCGAGCTGGCGGCCCTGACCGTGCCGATGGGCGTGACCGCGGCCGTCGACGACGCGGTTCATCCGCTGCAGACGGCCGCCGAATGGGCCGCCACCGCCCCGCGCGCGGCGCTGTGCACCGTCACGCTGGACCAGATCGGCGCCGACCCGACCGCCTTGGGCACCGCCTGCGTGACCGCGCTGACGATCGCTGCGGGCTAGCCGCGGGGCCTGAAGCGGCGGTCCAGCTTCAGCTCTCCTACGTCGAGCCTTGCTAACCGCCGGGCCTGAATCGGCGGTCCAGCTTCAGCTCTCCTACGTCGAGCCTTGCTAACCGCCGGTGATAGTGCGCAACTGCTGCATCGCGGATCCCTCCACGCTGCGGCGAGCGGCCGGCGCGGGCGGTATGTCGCCGCCTCCGCCGAACGTGTCCGCCTGCTGCAGCGCGGCCGCCTGCTGGGCTGCGGCCTGCTCGGCCGCTGCCTGCTGCGCCGCGGCCTGCTGCGCCGCGGCAGCGCGCAACTGCTCGGCCATCGGCTCCGGCAGCCGCACCGGCAGCGGGGTGCGCACCGGCAGCGGAGTGTCGCCGCGCCGGACGACCGTGTCGGCCAGCGCCTCTCGCGCCTGCTGGGCGAGCACGTCCATGGTCTCGGGCCGGCCATTGATCACACAGCGCACCATCCAGCGGTAACCGTCGACACCGATGAACCGCACTGCACCGGTCGCCGAACCGAGCACCTCGCGGCCCCACGGCCCATCGACGATGCTGACCATCGCGTTGTCCCTGCGCAGCGCCTCGGCCAGCTCACCGGCCACCTCGCGCCACAGACCCGGCGACTTGGGCGCCGCATAGGCGGCGATGTTGAACCGGCCGTTGGGCGTCACCAGCCACACCGCACTGGGGACACCCGCCTCGCTCAGTTCAACCTGGACCTGAGCACCCGCGGGCATCGGCACCAGCACCGAACCCAGGTCGAGTCGGGCCGTCGTTGCCGCTGCGGGGTCGTCGAAATCTTCGATGTCGAAGGGGCCTTCCAGCTCCTCCGACTCGGATACGAACTCGTCCGCTGCTCCGGAGGCTTCCGGCCCGGCGCTCGTCGGCTCGTCCGCCTCGCCCTTGCCTTTACCCCTACCGAATGCCATCACAGCCGCCCATCTTCATCGCTTCTTCGTCGCAAGCCATCACAGGCTCGCGTGCCCACCGGAAGACCCGTGTCCACCGGAACCACGGGTCGTCGGTTCCAGCCCGGCCTCGTCGAACGAGGTCACCTCGATCAGTTCCGGAAGCTCGACCCGCTGCACCAGCAGCTGGGCGATCCGGTCGCCGCGGTGGATCTCGATCGGCGTCGCCGGGTCCAGGTTGATCAACGAGACCTTTATCTCACCACGATAGCCCGCGTCGACAGTGCCGGGACTGTTGACGATCGAAAGACCCACCCGCGCAGCCAAACCCGACCGAGGATGGATCAGGCCGACCATGCCGAAGGGAATTGCCACCGCGATCCCGGTGGGTACCAGGGCACGTTGACCTGGACCCAACTCGACATCGATCGCGCTGTAGAGGTCGACGCCGGCATCGCCGGCGTGGGCACGGCTCGGCAGTGGAAGATCCGGATCCAGGCGAACAACCGCAAGACTGGGTGACACGAGGCGCAAGACTACTCTTAGCCGGATGTCGGGATCGCGCCTGAACCATCGGGCATCGCAAACAGTGCGCTACAGCGAACAGCTGTGGGTGCCGTGGTGGTGGTGGCCACTGGGGTTCTTGGGTAACGGCCTGATGGCCTACGAAGTCCGCTTGGGCCTGCGCACTCTGCCCGGCTGGCTGCCGTTCGCGGTGTTCTTCGCGATCACCGTCGGCGCCCTGTTGTGGCTGGGACGCATCAAGGTGCGAGTCGTCGAAAGCGGCGGGGAAACACAGCTGTGGGCCGGTGATGCGCACCTGCCCGCAACGGCGATCGCACGCTGCGCCGAGGTCCCGCGGTCGGCCAAGTCTGCAGCGCTGGGTCGCCAGCTCGATCCGGCGGCATACGTCGTCCACCGTGGCTGGGTGGGGCCCATGATCTTGGTCGTGCTCGACGATCCCGATGACCCGACACCGTACTGGCTGGTCAGCTGCCGCAATCCGCAGCGGGCGCTGGCGGCGTTGCAGGCCTAGCGACGATCGCCAGCGCGACGAAGTCGGGCGCAGCGGGTCGTCGCCATCGGCCTAGCGCCGATCGCCAGCGCGACGAAGTCGGGCGCTGGGGGCACGCCCCTACCGACGTTGGGGGCCCAGCCGATCGCACGGAACGGACCGTCGGACTAAGCAGGATTGAGCGGGACCGGCCCGGTCAGGCCGCACAGTCGGTGCAGATCATCACACCGTTCTTCTCGCTGGCCAGGCGGCTGCGGTGCTGAACCAGGAAGCAGCTCGAGCAGGTGAACTCGTCGGCCTGCTTCGGCACGACACGCACCGACAGCTCTTCTCCGGACAGGTCGGCGCCCGGCAGCTCGAACGACTCGGCCGATTCGGACTCGTCGACGTCGACCACAGCGGACTGCGCCTCGTTACGCCGCGCCTTGAGTTCCTCCAACGAATCCTCGGAAACGTCGTCGGTCTCCGTGCGCCGCGGGGCGTCGTAATCGGTAGCCATGGTCTTCATCCCCTCAAGTCCCCTCGAAACCCTGCGCGAGCTTTGTACCAGCGTCGAACGCATCCACCAAATGATTCGTGCCCGGAACGCGGCCAGATCAACTGTGATTTACGTCACATTACATTCCTGACCACGGTGATCGTCCCTGCGAGCGCCCTCTAGAGTGCGTACGTGGTCGCGCAAATCACTACCGGTTCCGAGTTCGACAAGCACGGTCGGCCGTTCCGGCGACGCAACAATCGACCGGCCGCCTACGCCTTGGCCGCTCTGGCATTGCTGACCGCCGTGGCGTGGGGCGTAGCACTCACCCGGCCGGCCGACGTCCATGAAGTCGCGGTGTGCAATGCCCCGCCGGCGCCGACCGAGCCCGACCAGCCGCGGCTGGGCACTCAGGTGCCGCGCGCCGCGATGATCAGCACCACCCCGGCCAAACTGGCCGACATCAAAGCCCGCGTCCTCAACGCCAGCGGCCGAGCCGGACAGGCCGCCGATGTCGCCGACGCGCTGCGCGACGACGGCTTCGCCCAGCCGACCGCCGCCAACGACCCCATCTACGCCGAGGACCGGCTGGACTGCCAGGGCCAGATCCGATTCGGCCCGGCGGGCCAGGCCGCCGCGGCAGCACTGTGGTTGGTGGCGCCATGCACGGAACTGTTCCGCGACGACCGCCCCGACGATTCGGTGGATCTGGCGGTCGGCAGCGACTTCGTCAGCCTGTCCCACAGCGATGACATCGAAGCCGCGCTGGCCGGTCTGCGTCCGGACGCCACCGGGTTGCCCGACCCTGCACTGCTGACCAAGATTCATTCCGGCACCTGCTGACGACCGATCGCCGAAGAGGAGATCCGATGACCGGCACCGACCCCGCCCCCTCCCCGATCGAGAACCGTCCGATCGCCGGCGCACGGCGGCAGCGACGGGGCTTCGGCGTCGACGTGGGCGGCAGCGGCATCAAGGGGGGCGTCGTAGATCTGGACACCGGCGCGCTGATCGGTGAGCGGTTCAAGCTGCCCACGCCCAGCCCCGCCACACCGGTCTTGGTCGCCCAGACCGTCGCCGCGGTGGTCCGGGACTTCGGGTGGACCGGCCCACTGGGTGTCACCTATCCGGGCGTGGTGGTCAACGGTGTCGTGCAGACCGCAGCCAACGTCGACAAGTCCTGGATCGGGCTGAACGCACAGGAGACGATCGCCGCCGAACTCGACGGCCAGCAGATCGTCATCCTCAACGACGCCGACGCCGCCGGGCTGGCCGAGGAGCGGTTCGGCGCAGGCAAGGACAACAGCGGCGTGGTCGTGTTGCTCACCTTCGGGACCGGGATCGGCTCGGCGGTGATCCACAACGGAAAGCTGCTGCCCAACACCGAACTCGGGCATATCGAGGTGGGCGGCAAAGAAGCCGAACACCGGGCCGCCGCCTCGGTCAAGGAGCGCAAGAACTGGTCCATGGAGAAATGGGCCAAGCAGGTGACCATGGTGCTGATGGCGATCGAGGACGCGCTCTGCCCGGACCTGATCATCGTCGGGGGCGGTATCAGCCGTAAAGCCGATCGGTGGGTGCCCCTGCTGGGCAACCGGACCCCGGTGGTCGCCGCGACACTGCAGAACACCGCGGGGATTGTCGGGGCCGCGATGGCGTCATCGGCCGACGTGACCCGCTGAATAACGCCCGCTCGGCGATTACCGCCTCACCCTGTCGTTACAATGGTCGACGGCGGCCGCCTAACCGATAGCGGCGACTATCCCAGTTGATCACCAACTGAAATAGAGCCGACATTCGACATACCCGACACTTTCGGTTGCGCACGACGCTGCAACCCGAAAGTCAGTCCGACCGAAGGGGTGGACGTGGCAGCGAGCAAGGCACAGCCGGCGACTGAGGAGCCCAAGAAGGGCAGTGCCACTAAGGCACCCGCCAAAGCCGCCGCGAAGTCGCCTGCGAAGGCTCCCGCCAAGCGGACCGCGGCCAAGGCCACCAAGGCAGCGGCGCCCGCCAAGAAGGCCACCAAGTCCACGGCCCGTGGCGCCGCCGCAGACGGCGCCGCCAAGCCCGCGGCCCGGTCGACCCGGGGCCCGGCGAAGAAGGCTGCCAAGGCCACCAAGGCCGGCGCGAAGAACACCGACGCCGACTTGGCGCCCGAGGATCTCGACACCGATGTAGAGCTGGACGGCGAGCCCGGTGACGAGGACATCGACGACGCCGACGTGGCCATTGACGATCTCGAGGACGGCGACGGCGACGACGCCGCACCGGGTCCCGCCGCCGTCGCCGCCGGTAGTGCGGGCGACGAAGAAGACGACGAGATCGCCGAGCCCAGCGAGAAGGACAAGGCGTCCGGCGACTTCGTCTGGGACGAAGAGGAATCCGAGGCGCTGCGGCAGGCCCGTAAGGACGCCGAGCTCACCGCCTCGGCCGACTCGGTGCGCGCCTACCTCAAGCAGATCGGCAAGGTCGCGCTGCTCAACGCCGAAGAGGAAGTCGAGCTGGCCAAGCGGATCGAGGCCGGCCTGTTCGCCACCCAGAAGATGGCCGAGCACGCCGAAAAGGGCGAGAAGCTCGCGGTCGCCTACCGGCGTGACATGGCGTGGATCTGTCGCGACGGCGACCGCGCCAAGAACCACCTGCTTGAGGCCAACCTGCGACTGGTGGTGTCGCTGGCCAAGCGTTACACCGGCCGCGGGATGGCGTTCCTGGACCTGATCCAGGAGGGCAACCTCGGTCTGATCCGCGCCGTGGAGAAGTTCGACTACACCAAGGGCTACAAGTTCTCCACCTACGCCACCTGGTGGATCCGCCAGGCCATCACCCGTGCCATGGCCGACCAAGCACGCACCATCCGTATCCCGGTGCACATGGTCGAGGTGATCAACAAGCTCGGCCGCATCCAGCGTGAGTTGCTGCAGGACCTGGGCCGCGAGCCCACCCCTGAGGAACTGGCCCGGGAGATGGACATCACCCCGGAGAAGGTGCTGGAGATCCAGCAGTACGCCCGCGAGCCCATCTCGCTGGACCAGACCATCGGCGACGAGGGCGACTCCCAGCTCGGTGACTTCATCGAGGACAGTGAAGCCGTCGTAGCCGTCGATGCCGTGTCGTTCACCTTGCTGCAAGACCAGCTGCAGTCGGTGCTCGAGACGCTCTCCGAGCGTGAGGCCGGCGTGGTGCGGCTGCGGTTCGGCCTCACCGACGGCCAGCCGCGCACCCTCGACGAGATCGGCCAGGTCTACGGCGTCACCCGCGAGCGCATCCGTCAGATCGAGTCGAAGACGATGTCGAAGTTGCGGCACCCCAGCCGGTCCCAGGTCCTGCGCGATTACCTCGACTAGCGCGTAGCGCACTATGGCCAAAACACCCCCGGCGGCAGTACTCAATGCCGTCAACACGTTTCGTGGTGGACTGCAGCGCCTGCGCCAGGCCACCGTACCCGCCCCCGTCGCCGTCATGGAGCTCGCGTTCGGCGGCTGGTTGACGCAGGCGCTTGTCGCCGCGGTGCGCCTCGGTATTGCCGACGCGCTGGCCGACGGTCCGCTGACCGCCGACGAGGTTGCCCACCGGCTGGGCACCCACCCCCGCGCCACCTACCGGCTGATGCGCGCCTTGGCGAGCAACTCCGTGCTCAAACTGCGCCGCGACCGCCGCTTCGCCTTGACCCGCACCGGACGCGCGCTGGTCTCTGACAACCCGGCCGGCGTGGCCCCGATGCTCGCGTTCATCGGCCACCCGGCGCACCGGGAACACTGGTCGAACCTGGAACACTCGGTACGCACGGGTGAAACCGCCGTCAGCAAGGTTCGCGGAATGTCGTTCTTTTCCTACACCGACACTGACCCCGAACTGGCGCAGGTCTTTAACGACGCCATGACCGGTGCATCATCCGTCGCTATCGAAAGCGCCGTTCCCGCATACGATTTCAGCAACAGCAAGCTGATCGTGGATGTGGGCGGCGGTCACGGCGCACTGCTGGCCGCGGTGCTGCGTCAGGCGCCCGAGGCCCGCGGCGTGCTGTTCGACCTGCCGCAGGTGGTTGCCGGCGCCGCCGCGACGGTGACGGACGTGGCCTCGCGCTGCGACATCCAGGGCGGCTCGTTCTTCGAGTCGGTCCCCGCCGGCGGTGACACCTATCTGCTCAAGACCGTCATCCACGACTGGGACGACGAGCAGTCGTTGACGATTCTGCGCAATGTCCGGGCCGCTATCGCACCCGGCGGCAAGGTGCTGCTGTTCGAGATGGTGCTGCCCGAGGGCGCGCCCGCGCACCTGGGTCTGGTGCTCGACCTGGAGATGCTGGTTGCCGCCGGCGGGCAGGAACGCACCCAGCGCGAGTACGCCGAGTTGCTGTCCAAGGCGGGATTCGAGCTGCAGCGCGTGCTGCCCACCACCAGCCCGCTGGCGATCGTCGAGGCCCGAGCGATCTAACGCGCCGACGCCGGAGCAGCGGCGTAGGATCGCCCAGCATGCCGACCGGTGACGCGCCGCAGGCGACTTTCGCCGCGTTGTTGAAGCGTGCTGCCACCCACGGCCACCGGGTGCCACCCGAAGCCGATCTGAATCCCGCTGTGGTCAATGCGATCAACGCGGTCGCCGCCGCTTGGCCGCGAGTGCCCGCTGTTTTGATCAACAAGGCGCAAACCACCTTCGCCCGTAGCGAACTCACCAGGGCGTCGGCAGCCAAGCCGACGACTCCGTTCAACCTCAACCCGCCGGAGCGAACACACCGTCCGGGCCGGGCCGATAATCACTGACACCATTCACCGCCTCAACGGGCAACGGCCCGTACAGGTGCGGGAACAGCATGGCCGCCGGATCGCTCGGTACGCCCGGCTCCCAGCGCAGCGGTGCGCCGACCTTAGCCGGATCCACCTGCAGCAACACCAGATCCGTGCAGCCCCGATACAGCCGGTTCGCGGGCAGGTGCACCTGTTGCGGGGTTGACATGTGCACGAATCCCACGCTGTCCAACGACTGCGGACGCAGCGCCCCGGACGCCTGCGCCCGCGCCCAGTCGCCGGCACTGCACAGGTGCACCAGCGCATCGGACGGAATCGGCGATCGTGTCATGGCACCGATCCTGCCGCACCGTCTGCCGGGGTGAGACACGACACAGCCGAACGGGGGAACAACGCCGAACGCGCAAGCGTCTGACACACTTGAGAACAACCGCGAGAACGGAGGAGCCCATGAACGCGACTCTGACCAGTCCTGAACTCACTCGGGCTGATCGATGCGACCGGTGCGGCGCCGCCGCACGGGTACGAGCCACGCTGCCCTCCGGTGCCGAACTTCTCTTCTGCCAGCATCACGCCAACGAGCACGAAGCCAAGCTGATCGAGCTGGCCGCCGTGATTCAGGTCAGCGCAGCGACTGACGCGTAACCGGAGCCGGCACGCAACACGCCCGTCTGCGCGATTGTGCAATAGCAGCACCCGTCAGGAATGCTGGGCTGGCCATGAGTGACCAGACCCCCAAACCTTCCCGTCATCACCTGCTCCGTATTGCGCGTCGCACTCTGGTCAAGAGCTGGGACGATTCGATCTTCGCCGAATCGGCGCAGGCGGGGTTCTGGTCGGTGCTGTCACTGCCACCGTTGCTGCTGGGAATGCTGGGAAGCCTGTCCTACGTGGCGCCGCTGTTCGGACCGAACACGCTGGCCACCATCCAGGACCGGCTGATCGGCATGGCCAGCAGCTTCTTCTCGAAGAACGTCGTGGTGGAAATCATCGAGCCGACCGTGCGGGACATCGTGGCCAATGCCCGCGGCGAGGTGGTCTCGCTGGGATTCGTGATCTCGTTGTGGGCCGGATCCTCGGCGATCTCGGCGTTCGTCGACTCGGTCGTCGAAGCGCACGATCAGACTCCGCTGCGGCATCCGGTGCGACAACGCTTCTTTGCGTTGGGTCTCTACGTCGCGATGCTGGTGATCGCCGTGGCCACCGCACCGTTGGCGGCACTGGGGCCGCACGCGGTCGCCGAGCACCTCCCGGCCCGGTGGACCGACCTGCTGCGGTTCGGCTACTACCCAGCCTTGGTGTTGGGCCTACTGCTGGCAGTGACCGTGCTCTACCGGGTGTCGCTGCCCAAGCCCCTGCCCTCACATCGTCTGGTGTTCGGCGCACTGCTGGCCACCACGGTGTTCGTCGTGGCGACCATGGGGCTGCGGATCTACCTGCGCTACATCACCAGCACCGGCTACACCTATGGGGCGTTGGCGACGCCGATCGCTTTCCTGTTGTTCGCGTTCCTGCTCGGCTTCGCCATCATGCTGGGCGCAGAGCTGAACGCCGCGGTCCAAGAGGAGTGGCCTGCGCAGGCCACTCACCTGCACCAGCTGCGTAGGTGGGTGGTGTCACGGGCCGGCCAGCCGGCCCAGACCCGCAATGACACCGATCCGGTCAAGCCTGCTTGAGAGTGGCGTAGATCTTCTTGCAGTCCGGGCAGACCGGGGACCCCGGCTTGGCCGACTTGGTCACCGGGAAGACCTCGCCGCACAGCGCAACCACGTGAGTGCCCATGACCGCGCTCTCGGCGATCTTGTCCTTCTTGACGTAGTGAAAGTACTTCGGGGTGTCGCCGTCGGTCCCGTCATCGACGCGTTCCTCGGAATCGGTGCGCTCAAGGGTGTCGGTCTGTATGCCCATCTCCCCATTGTGCCCAGAACTGGAGTTGATCCAAAACCCCTCGTGCCACCGAATCGCTCGTGTGGGACAGTGGAGTAATGAAGCACGGCCCCGAGCTGGGTTTCGACGACGACGGCCGACCGGTCCTGATCACTGCGGCTGTCCCGTCCTTCGAGCAGCAGCACCGCGAACGGGTACGCAAGTACCTGACCTTGATGGCGTTCCGGGTGCCTGCCCTGATCCTGGCCGCGATCGCCTACGGAATATGGCACAACGGCCTGATCTCCGTGCTGATCCTGGTGGCGTCGATCCCGCTGCCGTGGATGGCTGTACTTATTGCCAACGACCGGCCTCCTCGCAGCGCCGAGGAGCCTCGCCGCTATGAAGCGGCGCCCACTCACACTCCGCTGTTCCCCACCGGCACTCGCCCGGCCCTGGAGCGGCCGAAGCGTCCGGAACCGGGCGGCAGTACTGCCGGCGAAGCGCCGTACGGTACCGGTTCTTAGCACATTCTCAAAGTCATTGCTGTATTTCCGCACGTCAAGTGGTGTGGAAAAGCGATCGGCCGGGAACTCTGCACGCGTGTCGGGCGTTGACACGTGTGACAGCAGAAGCCGATCAAAGGGGAGGCCGCAATGGCAAAGGCAGATGCCACCACCAGTCGGATCGACGGCGATCTGGACGCGCAGAGCCCAGCCGCAGATCTAGTGCGGGTGTACCTCAACGGGATCGGCAAGACAGCATTGCTCAATGCCGCCGATGAGGTAGAGCTCGCCAAACGGATCGAGGCCGGACTGTACGCCCAGCACCTGCTCGACACCCGCAAGCGTTTTGGCGAGAAACGCAAGCGCGAGCTCGCCGCGGTGGTACGAGACGGCGAAGCCGCCCGCCGGCACCTGCTGGAAGCCAACCTGCGCCTGGTGGTCTCACTGGCCAAGCGCTACACCGGCCGGGGCATGCCACTTCTGGACCTGATCCAGGAAGGCAACTTGGGGTTGATCCGCGCCATGGAGAAGTTCGACTACGCAAAGGGTTTCAAGTTCTCCACCTATGCGACCTGGTGGATCCGCCAGGCCATCACCCGCGGGATGGCGGATCAGAGTCGCACGATCCGACTGCCGGTCCACTTGGTGGAACAGGTCAACAAGCTGGCCCGGATCAAGCGGGAAATGCACCAGCAGCTGGGCCGCGAGGCCACTGATGAGGAGCTCGCCGCCGAGTCCGGCATTCCAGCGGAGAAGATCAACGACCTGCTCGAGCACAGCCGCGACCCGGTCAGCCTCGACATGCCGGTCGGCTCCGACGAGGAGGCCCCGCTGGGCGACTTCATCGAGGACTCCGAGGCGATGTCGGCGGAGAACGCGGTGATCTCCGAGCTGCTGCACACCGACATCCGCAGTGTGCTGGCCACCCTCGACGAACGCGAGCACCAGGTGATCCGGCTGCGGTTCGGCCTCGACGACGGCCAGCCCCGCACGCTGGACCAGATCGGCAAGCTGTTCGGGCTGTCGCGCGAGCGGGTCCGCCAGATCGAGCGCGAGGTGATGGCCAAGCTGCGCCACGGCGAGCGCGCCGACCGACTGCGCTCGTACGCCAGCTGACACCGGCTTCGGGCCGCCTGTCCCCCGCTCCGGCGGGCCGCCGATCTCGGCGGCCCGCCGGACGTGGTTTGTCGCCGAAGCGCCGAACGTCGCTCGCTAACCGTCTCCTTGGCTGCCGAAGTAGACTCGGCTGCGACGGAAGGTGCCGAATGAATGACCTGGTTGATACCACCGAGATGTACCTCAGGACGATCTACGACCTTGAGGAAGAGGGTGTCACCCCGCTGCGTGCGCGGATAGCCGAGCGACTGGAGCAAAGCGGTCCGACCGTCAGCCAGACGGTGTCCCGGATGGAGCGCGACGGCTTGCTCAAAGTGGCCGGCGACCGTCACCTCGAACTGACCGAGAAAGGCCGCACCCTGGCCGTCTCGGTGATGCGCAAACACCGGCTGGCTGAACGCCTGCTCGTCGACATCATTGGGCTGCCGCTGGAAGAGGTGCATGCCGAAGCCTGTCGCTGGGAACACGTGATGAGCGAGGACGTTGAGCGGCGCTTGGTTCAGGTACTGGACAACCCAACCACGTCGCCGTTCGGCAACCCCATCCCCGGCCTGCCGGACCTTGGCTTCGGTGCGGACTCCGTCGGTTGGGATTCCGATCTGGTGCGGCTGACCGAGTTGCCGGCCGGTTCCCCGGTGGCAGTGGTGGTGCGTCAGCTCACCGAGCACGTCCAAGGCGACATCGACCTGATCACCCGCCTCAAGGAGGCCGGTGTGGTGCCCAACGCCAGGGTGACCGTGCAGGCCGATGGCGACGACGGCGTGACCATCGTGATCCCCGGGCACGCCGACGTCAGCCTGCCCTACGAGATGGCGCATGCCGTGAAGGTCCAGAAGGTCTGAGCGCGCCGCGAGTCAGCTGGCCTCATGCGGCGGTCCCAGCTTCGCCTCTCCTCCGTCGAACCTCGCTGAACCGCCGGGCTCATGCGGCGGTCCCAGCTTCGCCTCTCCTCCGTCGAACCTCGCTGAACCGCCGGGCTCATGCGG
>Ga0182738_1001300_pt1 | contig 31675 bp, 31 predicted proteins | sample eDN5th30CBELigMG_FD_128876 | JGI IMG/M metagenome (GOLD analysis project Ga0182738, IMG submission 128876) | Enriched Miracle-Growth compost microbial communities from Emeryville, California, USA - eDNA 5th pass 30_C BE-Lig MG (version 2)... ...
CAAGGGGCTGGCGACCGTCGAGGCGGTGATCGACGCGATGGACCGCGAGGCGCGACGTTCGGAGGACGGGCTCGCGGTGCTCTATTCCGACATGCGCGCGCACAGGAATCCGCTGCGCATGAAAGTGCTGCGCGCCGCCGGCTGGAAGCTGGCGCGGCGCCTGGCGGCGCTGTGTCCGAAGTGTCGTGCGCCGGGCTGGGGCTGGATCGACTCGCGCCGCGGCCTGCCCTGCGAGGCCTGCGCCGCGCCGACCCACTGGATCGATTTCGAGATCGACGGCTGCACCGTCTGCGGCCACGCCGCAGGTCGCCCGCGCAAGGACGGCCGGCGAACGGCGTCGAAGCTGTCTTGTCGGGCGTGCCGCTCGCTCCCGTCGTCCTGAGCGTAGCGAAGGACCTCGCCGAACGACCAGACAGGGACCGTTGGAGTTGGCGGGAGAGCCTTTGCGCTCAGAGTTTGTGAGTTTTTCGGCATCTCATGCCTGGCGATCGATTGAAGAAACAATAGATCACTCGCTCCACTCGGGATGACAAGACCACTCGGGATGACAAGAATAGTGTCATCCCGAGTGGAGCGAGGGATCTATATTTCATCGGCAGGACATCCGGGACGGCGTCGCACAGAAACTGACAAGCTCTCAGGATGACAGAACATCGGTCGCGAGATGGAACAGGCAGTCGCCGCGCTCGCAGCGCGCGGGGACGCGCTTGCAGAGGACAAGGCCGTCGCGCTTGAACGACAGCGTCTCGGGCTCCCGCCATGGCGTGTGATGGAAGTGGATGCGTGCCGCCGGCTGGTCCTTCTTCACCTCGTCGCCGAGGTCGACCAGCGGCTCGAACAGGCCGCCGTCGGAGGCGTAGACATAATAATCGTCACCGCCCAGCTCCGTGAGCCGTGTCGGCGTCGGTCCAGGGACGGGCCCCTGCAGCAGGCCGACATGGGCAAGCACGCGGCGCATGCCGTCCTGCGCGACCTTGAGCGAGTGCGGCGTCACCAGCCCGCCGCCGCCCAGCTCGGTGCCCATCGAGACGACACCTTGGCGGAACGAGGCCGAGGTGAAGGTGCGGCCGCCACCCTGCGGTGCGGCGGCGAGGTAGCTCACCGGCGCGCCGAAGGCCTTCAGCATGCCGATCACCTTCGCCATCCTCGCCTCGTCGCCGTGGCGTGGCGCCAGCGCGCTCGGGATGTAGGCGAGCGAGCTGCCGCCGGAATGGAAGTCGAAGCTGTAGTCGAAGCCGGGCAGCAGCACATGCTCGATGAAATGCGCGATCTGCTCCGTGATCGTACCCTCGGGATTGCCGGGGAAGGAGCGGTTGAGGTTGCCGTCGTCGATCGGCGAGGTGCGCTGGCCGGCCATCGCCGCCGGAAAGTTGGCCGACGGCAGGATGACCAGCCGGCCCCGGATGTCCTTCGGTTCGAGGCTGCGGATCAAATTGCCGAGCCCGATCTGGCCCTCCCACTCATCGCCGTGATTGCCGGCCTGCATCAGTACGCTGGGCCCGTCGCCATTCTTGATGCGGACGATGGGAATGGGGATCCAGCCGTAGGCCGAGCGGTGCACCGAGTGAGGCACGCGCACGAAGCCGGTCGCCTTGCCCTCGGCCGTCAGGTCGATGTCGGCTGAAAGACGGCTCATCGCCGCGAAGTCGGTCTTGCTCAAATCGGTTCACTCCACAGGCGATCGTTGACCAGGGCCTCGGCGACGTCGGCCGAGTTGGCAGCCAGCAGCTTCTCGCCCTTCTCGGCATTCGCGGTCGAGGTGTCGCCGATCACGCCGATCGGCGAGCGGCTCGAGAGCTGGCGCCAGCGATAGACGCCGTCGTTGATGCCGGGGATGGCGGCGAGGCCCGTGTTCCCGCCGTGGCCGTTCAAGACGAAGATGCGCCTGAAGCCATGGCGGATCGCCGAGGTCACGACGCAGCGGATCACTGCCTACATCGATGGCGTTGCGCTCGGCCAGCGTCCTGATCTCCGAGGCCTTGAGCCTCGACCAGTCGATTTCGGTCATTCGTTCCTCATTGCGTCGGCCTTCGTGCCGGCATCCGAATTCCCCCAACTCGGCATCGATTTTGAATTACGATGGGGCAGAGAGGAAGCAATGACTGTATCGATCGACGTTGCCAGACCACTCCCCGGTGCCGCGTTCGGCGCCACCGTGCGGCTTTCACGGAAGCTCGACGAGGAGACGCCGGGCGGTCTGCCGCAAGCGCTGGCCGATGCCGGCGGCCTGCTGCTGCTGCCGGGGCTCGACGAGATCGCGAAGGACCCCCGGCTGCTGGTGACGATGAGTTACCTGTTCGGCCCGGAGGTCGAGGACTACCGCACCCTGCTGACACGGGTCGCCATGGCGCACGAGACGGTGCCCGAGATCTTCATGGTGACGAACATGGTGCCGGGCTCGCGGCCGCCGCCGCTTCGGCCCGAGCCGCCGCTGACGGCCGACGGCAAGCTCCCGGTGCAGTATCCGCATCGCACGGGCTGGCACACCGACCAGAGCTACCGCCGCCCGCCGCCCGACATCTCGCTGTTCTACGCCGTCTCGCCCGTGGCCAGGGAACGCGGCCAGACGATCTTCGCCTCGGGCCATCTCGCCTACGAGGCGCTCCCCGCCGATCTGAAGGCCAGGGTCGAGAACCTGCAAGGCCTGCATTGCCAGCCTGGCACCGGCCGTGGCCGCAGCGACGCAGAAGCTGGCAGGACGCCGCCGGCCATCCTGCCGCACCAGCGCTCGCAGCCGCAGCCGGTGGTGCGCATCCATCCGGTCACGCGCAGGAAGGCGCTCTATCTGTGCGAGCGGGGTCAGATGGATTGGTTCGACGGACCGTTCGTCGGCATGGAGCCGGGCCCGCATGGCGAGGGCGCGAAGCTGCTCGACACGCTGATGGCCCACTATACGCGGCCGGAATTCATCTACGTCCACGAATGGGCCCAGGGCGACCTGCTGGTGTGGGACAATCGCTGCCTCGTGCACACCGCAACCTGGTACGACGCGGCGACGGAGCAGCGCATGATGTGGCGCACCACGGTGCGCGGCAATCCCGGCCCGCTCTATGCCGGCGAGAAGCGAAGCTGGATCCCGGATGAGGTGGCGGCCGAGTAGCGCCACGCGTCCGCCCTGCGGCGGATTGCGTCGCCCGTCTTCGCGGGCAGGCGCACACGGCGGGATGCGAGCCACATCCCGGTCGTCCTGAGAGCTTGTGAGATCTTCGATTTCCGACGGGGCGGCGCGCCACTCCGGTGGCGCGTCTTCCTTGCCGTTGCCGCACCGCATGACGCGTCACTGGAGTGACGCGCCCCCAGCGAATCTGACCGCATCAAAAACTCACAAACTCTGAGCGCAGCCTGTCCAGCGCGGCTCGGCGCAGGCTTGCGCCTCGACGCTCGTCAGGTCGCGAGAAGGCGCCGGATGCGGCTTTCCAGGTCGCGGTGATCGTAGGGCTTTGCGAGGTATGGGCCCCGCTCGCAGAGGTCGCCTGCCGTCTCCGCGGTGCGCCGCACGCCGGAACTCAGCAGCACCTTCACGCCCGGTCGTTCCGCGCGGATCCACTGCGCAAGGCCGAAGCCGTCGAGCTCGTCATCAATGTCGAGATCGATCAGGGCGACATCGGGCGCGGCGCCAGCCTGAAGCAGGCGCCTGGCTTCCATCGCGCCAGAGGTTTCAGCAACCTGGTAGCCGCAGTCGCGCAGATAGCCGGCGACCGCCATGCGCGTGAGCGCGCTTCCCTCGACGAGCAGAATGACGGGAGCGGGTGGCGAGGCCGGCTTCTCGGCGGCCGTACGAGCGGAGGACATGGCGGCGCTAACGCGACGGGCGGCGGCAAGTTCCTGAAGTGCGAGGAATCAAAGCTCTTGCACCGACCCCCGCAAGACAGAGAGTATGAGAGGCGGTATCCTGCCGGCTTGGGATCAGCCCCAAAGCTATCCGGCGCTTCATGTTGTCAGCTTACGTGGGGAAAGATGAGCGGGGAGTGTCAGCCGGCGCCACGGGCTCCGGCACGGGCTGCACCGCCAGTGATACTGGTCGTCGAGGACGAGGTGGTGTTGCGCATGGCGGTTTGCGCCCATCTGCGCGAGGCGGACTTCGTCGTGATCGAAGCCGTCGATGCCCAGGAAGCTGTCGAGCTGCTGAGCGCTAACAGGTCGATCGCGCTGGTCTTCAGCGACATCAACATGCCGGGCCCGGCCGATGGCAATGATCTGGCCGCCTGGATCGCGGGCCGACATCCGCACGTCAAAGTGCTGTTGACCTCGGGCATTGCCCGGGAAGGTGGGCCACCGTTTATCGGCAAGCCTTATTCTTTCCTCGAACTCGAGCGTCGTATCGAGGGGATGTTGCAGGAAGGCTGACCCGTTCCGCGGAGCCGGGAGATCCGGGCGTCCGGCGTGGCCGGTGTCGCGCGACCCCGCAGCCGATCGCGCGGAAGCTAACCGGGAGCCTTGTGCGGTCCCGGCCCGATCGATCCCGTCGATGCCGGACCGGCGGAACAATCGCCATTCGCGGGATCGTTTGTCGCCTTGGCGAGGCGGCTGAAGCGTTTGGCGAAAATCCCGGGATGGACGTTTGGCGTCCTCCTGCTCCTCGTCGGGGTCGGTATCGCCGGAGGCTACCATTTCCTGACCTCCGACGATTTTCGCAGCCGCGTCGAGAGCCAGGCCAGCTGCTCTATCCAGCGGACCGCCCGCTGCCAGAGATAGGACCAGCGGACGAAGGGAGTGGCGTCGATCGCCGCCATGTTGCGGCCGAGCAACTCCAGCAGCTCGTAGACGTCTCCATTCTCGACGGTCAGCTTGCCGTCCATGTAGGCTTCGCCAAAGGCGAGGCGGGGATGAAGAACCAGCCGGATACCCGTCCACCATGTGTGTATCCGCATGGTAACCGCCGGCCCTTCCTTGGCCCGTCGATCCGATGCGACCGTCCCGCCGCATCGATAATGGTCAGCTGGCCTTCCCCCAATACGCGGGAAAGAACCTTGGCTAACCAACATCGTTGACCCTCGTGGCTATGGGAAACGCCAACCCCGCATCGAATTGCTTCCACAATTTTGAAAAGTGAATCCCCGCTTTGCTTTCGAGCAAACCTGCCGTGAAAATCCTGAGACCAGGTAAAGGTAGAATGCTCTCACATTTTTGCGAGCGACTTGCAGTCGCACTTCGCCGTGCTAAATGCATAGTTGGTGAATTTCTCGCGGCGGGAGACTTCCATGAAGCGACGGGACTTGGTGAAGGGCGCAATGGCGTTCGGCATGGGCGTAGCGGTCTTCCGATCCTCCCGCGCGCAGGCGGGCACGCTGAATCTCTACTCGGCCCGTCACTACAACACCGACGAGGCCCTCTACGGCAACTTCATCGATCTTACCGGAATCAAGATCAATCGTGTCGACGCAGAGCCTGATCCGCTGGTCGAGCGGATGCGGGCCGAAGGCGACAAGAGTCCCTGCGACGTGCTCATCACGACGGACGCGGGCCGCATCGAACGTGCCCGCCAGATGGGACTGCTGCAGGCGGCTTCCTCGACGGCCCTCGATGCCGCCGTCCCGGCACATCTGCGCGATCCTGACGGCAACTGGTTCGGCTTTTCCAAGCGGGCGCGCGTCATCCTTTACAACAAGGCGAAGGTGCAGGCTTCCGAGCTGTCGACCTACGAGGGCCTGGCCGATCCCAAGTGGAAGGGACGGCTGCTCGTCCGCACCTCGGGGCACATCTACAACCAGTCGCTGACCGGTTCCGTGCTCGCCGCGCTCGGCCCGGAGAAGACCGAGGCATGGGCCAAGGGCATCGCGGCCAACCTGGCACGTAAGCCGCGCGGCGGCGACACCGATCAGATCAAGGCGGTCGCCGCCGGCGAAGCCGACCTGTGCCTTGCCAACACCTACTACTTCGCCAACCTGCTGCGCTCGAAGAAGGCCGAGGACCGCGAGCTCGCCGCCAGGGTCGGCGTGGTCTTCCCGAACCAGGCCGATCGCGGCACCCACGTGAACATCAGCGGCGGCGCGGTCGCGCGCCACGCGCCCAACAGGGATGCGGCCGTGAAGTTCCTCGAGTACCTGGTGTCGGCGCAGGCGCAGCGCTATTTCGCCGAGGGCAACTCGGAGTATCCGGTTGTTGCCAGTGTCGAGCTGTCGCCCGAACTGAGGTCGCTGGGCACCTTCAAGGAGGACCAGCTCAACGCCCGCGTCTACGCCCAGAACAACGCGGAAGCGCTGAAGATCATGGACCGCGCCGGCTGGAAGTAGCGGCCGCCGCGACCGAGCGGCTGAGCAGGATCACCGGAACCAGCGAGGCGGCGACGATGACGAGGGCGCCGGCGGCCGCCTCGGCGAGGCGCTCGTCGGACGCGAAGCGATAGACCCCGACTGCGAGGGTGTCGAAGTTGAACGGCCGGATGAGCAAGGTCGCCGGCAGTTCCTTCAGCACTTCGACGAAAGCCACGATCGCGGCGGTGAGCGCCGGTCCGCGCAGCATCGGCAGATGGATGCGCCGCAGGATGGTCGATGGGCGCGCGCCGAGGATCTGCGCGCTGGCATCCATCGCGGGGTCGATCGCGGCAAGCCCGGGCGCGATGTTGGCGACGCCGACGGCGAGGAAGCGGACGGTGTATGCGAGCAGCAGGGCCACCGGCGTGCCGCTCAGCAGCAGGCCGATCGAGAGTCCGAACAGGCGCCCCGCCGTGTCGCCGAGCAGGCGGTCGGCGGCGGCCAGCGGAAGCAGGATGCCGACGGCGATGACGGCGCCCGGAATGGCGTAGCCCAGGGTAGCGAACTCGATCATGCGATTGAAGCGCCGCCGGCGGACGAGGCGCCCGGCATAGGCAAGGAACGACCCGAGCCCCGCGATCACGACGGCAGCGATCGCCGCGAGCAGCAGGCTGTGCATCGCATCGCGCAGCAAGGCCGACGCCGCCATGGGGATGTCCGAGCGGGCGGCGAGCTGGAGGAGGTGGCTCGCCGGCACGGCGAAACCGAGCAGCACCGGCAACGCGCAGGCGCCGACGGCTGCCGCGGCTCGCCAGCCCGCGAGGTCGCCGGGAGCGGCGTTCTCGCGCAGGTTCGACGCCACGTGAAATCGCGCTCGCCCCCGCGAGCGGCGTTCGAGCACGATCAGCAGCACGGCGATGGCGAGCAGGACCACGGCGACCTGGGCGGCGCCGTCACGATCGCCCATGCCGTACCAGATGCGATAGATCGCCGTCGTGAAGGTCGGCACGCCGTAGTATTGCACCGTGGCGAAGTCGGCGAGCGCCTCGAACAGCGCCAGCGCCACGCCCGCGGCGATCGCCGGGCGGGCCATCGGCAGGCCGACGGCAAGGAAGGTTCGCCATGGACCACAACCCAGGATGCGGCTCGCTTCGAGAAGCGGCCGCGATTGCGCGAGGAAGGCGGCGCGCGCGGCGAGATAGACGTAGGGATAGAGCACCAGCGTGAAGAGGATGGCGACGCCCGGTGCGGAGGAGAGGTTGGGGAACCAGTAATCGGCCCGCTGCCAGCCGGTCATCGTGCGCAGGCCGCCTTGCAGCGGCCCGGCGAAGGCCAGCAGGTCGGCATAGGCATAGCCGATGATGTAGGTCGGCAGCACCAGGGGCAGGATCAGGCCCCATTCGAACGTCCGGCTGAACGGGAAACGATGCATGGTGACGAGCCACGCCGTGCCGGTGCCGATCGCCGTCGTGCCGGCGCCGACGCCCAGCAGCAGCACGGCCGTGTTGGCGACGATGTCGCCTAGCTGGGTCTCGGCAAGGTGCCGCCACATCTCGCCGCGCCAGGCGAGCACGCTGGAGGCCAGGCCGAGCAGCGGCAGCGCGACCAGCATGGCCGTCGCGGTCGCGCCGATCCGCCAGATCACGGCGCGCTCAAACGAGCAGCCTCAAACGAAAACGCATGCCATCGCGGGACGATGGCATGCGTTCGAAGCGTCTGCAGGGCCCAAGGCCATGCCCGCTATTTGTTGTCGGCGGCGGGCTCTTCCTCGGCCGGAGTCGCGGCCTCGGCGGCCTCGCCCTCGGCGGCTGCCTTGGCTTCGAAGAGAGCGGCCGCCTGCTCCGAGGCCCGCTGTGCCGCTTCGGCGGCCTCCATGGCGGCACGCTCGTTCTCGGCGACCAGCCTGCCGCCCTTGCCCAGGAACTCGGCCTCGTCCGCCGAGCGGGCGACCAGCGCCGTGATCTCGACCGAAACCTCGGGATGGAGGTGGATCTGGATCTTGTGGGCGCCAAGCGTCTTGATCGGCTTGTCGAGCTCGACCTGGCTACGCTGGATCTTGACGCCGGCAGAATTGGCGGCGTCGGAGATGTCGCGCGAGGTGACCGAACCGTAGAGCTGCAGCGCTTCCGAGGCCTGGCGGATGAGGGTGACCTTCACGTCCTTCATCTTGCCGCCGACAGCTTCGGCCTCGCTGCGGCGCTCGAGGTTCTGCGCCTCCAGCACCTTACGCTGCGACTCGAAGTAGGTGATATTGTCCTTGGTGGCGCGCAGCGCCTTCTTCTGCGGCAACAGGAAGTTGCGGGCGAAGCCGGGCTTCACCTTCACGACATCGCCCATCTGACCGAGCTTGGGCACGCGCTCCAGCAGGATGACGTTCATCGGCATGATGCAGCGCTCCTTACGAGATCACGTAGGGCAGCAGCGCCAGGAAGCGGGCGCGCTTGATCGCCTGGGCGAGCTCGCGCTGCTTCTTGGACGACACCGCGGAGATGCGGCTCGGCACGATCTTGCCGCGCTCGGAGATGAAACGCTGCAGCAGGCGCACGTCCTTGTAGTCGATGGTCGGCGCATTGGCGCCGGAGAACGGGCAGCTCTTGCGGCGGCGCGTGAAGGGACGACGTTGCGCGCTCATTCTTCTTCTCCCGGGATGGCGGAGGCGGCGTCATCGCCGAAGCGCGGACGCTCGCGACGCGGCGGACGATCGGACCAGCCGCCGCGATCGCCACGATCGCCGCCCGGCCGGTCGGCCTTTTCGCTGCTGCGCTGCATGACGGCGGACGGACCCTCCTCGAGCTTGTCCACGCGCACGGTCAGGTAGCGGATGATGTCTTCGTTGATCGACATCGTCCGCTCGAGCTCCTTGACCGCAGCCGGCGGCGCGTCGATGTTCAGCAGGGTGTAATGACCCTTGCGGTTCTTCCTGATGCGGAAGGTGAGGGAGCGCAGGCCCCAGTATTCGTTCTTGGAGACGGTGCCGCCCTGCGCGGTGACCAGGTCGGTGAACTGCTTGGTGAGTGTCTCCACCTGCGTCGTCGGGACGTCCTGGCGCACAATGAAGACGTTTTCGTACAATGCCATTCGGGCTCCTTATGGCTGTTAGCGATCCGGAGTTCGCGAGAACCGCCCGGATCTAGCCGACCGTCGGGGCCGGCAAGGAGACGGGACCGATTCAGGCCCCGAAGAGCGGCGGTTATACAGGCTAATCTTCCGAACGCAAGGCATTCCGGGCCTTCCCCGAGTGAGGTATGACAGCCTCGCACAAAGCCAAGAACAGGGGAGAAACGACCCATGGGTCGCGCATTCGTCTTTCCGGGACAAGGATCCCAGGCCGTCGGCATGGGTGTGGACCTGGCCGGCGCGTTCCAGACCGCCCGCGACGTGTTCCAGGAAGTCGACGAGGCCCTGAAGCAGAACCTCTCGAAGCTGATGCGCGACGGCCCGGAGGCCGAGATCACGCTGACCGAGAACGCCCAGCCGGCGCTGATGGCCGTCAGCGTGGCGGTGGTGCGGATCATGGCGAAGGACGGCGGCAGGCCGCTGGTGACGCTGGCCTCGCACGTGGCCGGTCATTCGCTCGGCGAATATTCCGCCCTGGTCGCCGCGGGCGCGCTCGAGCTCGCCGACGGCGCACGGCTCCTGAAGCTGCGCGGACAATCGATGCAGAAGGCCGTGCCGGTGGGCGAGGGCGCGATGGCGGCACTGCTCGGCATCGAGCTCGAGCCGGCGCAGGAGGCCTGCCGGGAAGCGGCGCAAGGTGAAGTGGTCGCCGTCGCCAACGACAATGGCGGTGGCCAGATCGTCGTCAGCGGCCACAAGGCGGCGGTCGAGCGGACGATCGAGGCGGCCAGGCCGCGCGGCGCCAAGCGCGGCATTCTCCTTCCCGTGAGCGCGCCGTTCCATTGCCCGCTGATGCAACCCGCCGCCGACGCCATGCAGGCGGCCCTGGAGCGGGTCGCGCTGGGCACGCCGGCGGTGCCGCTGGTGGCCAACGTGCTGGCTTCGGAGGTCACCAATCCGGCCGAGATAAGGCAGCGGCTGGTGGAACAGGTGACCGGACTGGTGCGTTGGCGCGAGAGCGTGCAGTACATGAAATCCGCCGGCGTCGAGACGCTGATGGAGTGCGGCTCGGGCAAGATCCTGTCCGGGCTCGTCAAGCGCATCGACCGGGAGATGACCGGCACGGCCCTCAACACGCCGGCCGACATCGAGACCTTTCTCAAGACGGCCTGAGGACAAGCCATGTTCGATCTGACCGGCAAGGCCGCCCTGGTGACGGGCGCATCGGGCGGCATCGGCGGCGCCATTGCGCGCGCGCTGCATGCGCAAGGGGCGAGCGTGACGCTTTCCGGCACTCGCGGCGAGGCGCTGGAGCAGCTCAGGGCCTCGCTGGGCGAGCGCGCCCACGTCGTGGCGGCCAAGATGGACGATGCGGCCGACATCGAGCGCCTGGCGAAGGCGGCCGAATCGGCGATGGGCAAGATCGACATCCTGGTGAACAATGCCGGCGTCACGCGCGACAACATCTCGATGCGGATGAAGGACGAGGAGTGGGAGAACGTGCTGCAGATCAACCTGACCGGCACCTTCCGCCTCACCCGCGCGGCGATCCGGGGAATGATGCGGCGGCGGTTCGGCCGGGTGATCAGCATCACGTCGATCGTCGGCGTCACCGGCAATCCGGGGCAGGCGAACTATGCAGCCGCGAAGGCCGGGCTGATCGGCATGTCGAAGTCGCTGGCCCAGGAGCTGGCCTCGCGGTCGATCACCGTGAACTGCGTCGCGCCGGGCTTCATCGCCACGCCGATGACCGACGTGCTGACCGACGACCAGAAGAAGGCGATCCTGGGACGCGTGCCGGCCGATCGGCTGGGCACGCCCGGGGAGATCGCCGCCGGCGTCGTCTATTTGGCCAGCGACGAGGCCGCCTACGTCACCGGACAGACCCTCCATATCAATGGCGGCATGGCGATGATCTGACGCGAGGGGCACAAGTGCCTGATTCTGTGGGCTTTCCGGCGCTGGTTTTGGCGGGGGAGCTATGTTACGAGAGCCGGAATCGCCGGCCCTCGGGCGAAACGGATTGAAGAGACGGGAAGGACAAGAAATGAGCGATGTTGCCGAGCGCGTTAAGAAGATCGTCGTCGAGCACCTCGGAGTCGAGGCTGCCCAGGTCAAGGAAGATGCCAAGTTCATCGACGATCTGGGCGCGGACTCCCTCGACACGGTCGAGCTGGTGATGGCTTTCGAGGAAGAATTCAGCATCGAGATTCCGGACGACGCGGCAGAGAAGATCCAGACCGTTGGCGACGCGATCAACTTCATCACCAGCAACGCCAAGTCGTAGGCCACGCCGTTTCGTGCAGCACGGAAGGCGGACGGACGGATGAGACGAGTCGTCGTAACCGGCATGGGCATGGTGACGCCGTTGGGAGATGGCGTCGACACCAACTGGCGCAGGCTGATGGCGGCGGAGTCCGGCATCCGCGCGATCCAGGCCTTCGACACGTCGGACCTTGCCACCAGGATCGGCGGCGAGGTGCCCCAGGGCGACAAGGCCAACGGGCACTTCAACGCCGACCTCTACATGCTTCCGAAGGACCAGCGGAAGGTCGACAAGTTCATCCTGTTCGGCATGGCGGCCGCGAGGCAGGCGGTCGAGGATTCCGGCTGGAAGCCCACGGACGACGAAGGTCTCGATCGCACCGGCGTCATGATCGGTGCCGGCATCGGCGGCCTTAGCACGATCTACGAGACTTCGCTGATCCTGAAGGAGCGGGGACCGCGCCGGGTCAGCCCGTTCTTCATTCCATCGGCGCTGATCAACCTCGCCTCCGGCCAGGTCTCGATCGAATACGGTTTCAGGGGACCGAACCATTCCGTGGTCACGGCCTGCGCGACCGGCGCCCATGCGATCGGCGACGCCGCGCGCCTGATCCAGGTCGACGATGCCGACGTCATGGTGGCGGGCGGCGCCGAAGCCGCGATCTGCCGCATCGGCATCGCCGGCTTCAATGCCTGCAAGGCGCTGTCGACCGACTTCAACGAAACGCCGACCGAGGCGTCGCGGCCGTGGGACAAGCGGCGCGACGGCTTCGTCATGGGCGAGGGCGCCGGCTGCCTCGTGCTCGAGGAGTACGAGCACGCGAAGAAGCGCGGCGCCAGGATATATGGCGAGATCCTGGGCTACGGCCTGTCGGGGGACGCCTATCACATCACCGCGCCGTCGGAAGACGGCAGCGGCGCGCAGCGCGCCATGAAGGCGGCGCTCAAGCGCGCGAACCTCGGCACCGACCAGATCGACTACATCAACGCGCACGGCACTTCGACGATGGCCGACGTGATCGAGCTGGGTGCGGTCAAGAAGACCTTCGGCAGCGATGCCTACAGTCTCTCCATGTCCTCGACCAAGTCGGCGACCGGCCATCTGCTCGGTGCCGCCGGCGCGATCGAGGCGATCTACTCGATCAAGACGATCATCGAACAGGCCGTGCCGCCGACCTTGAACCTCGACGAACCGGACCAGGGCTGCGACATCGATCTGGTGCCCAAGCAAGCCAAACAGCGCAAGGTACGCTACGCGCTTAGCAACTCCTTTGGTTTCGGTGGCACCAACGCCTGCCTGATCGTCGGTCCGGTTTGACCGCCAGGGGCTGAGTCGTGCTCAGCTTTTTCCGGTGGGTGCTGTTCTTCATCGCCCTGCTCGTCACCGTGATCGGCGGCGGGCTGTTCCTCGGCCGCTCGATGCTGGAGGCTCAGGGGCCGCTGGAGAAGGCGACGAACGTCCTGATTCCGCGCGGTGCCGGACCGTCCACCATGGCCAGGGTGCTGGAGGAGCAGGGCGTGATCTCCCATCCGCGCCTGTTCCGCATCGCCCTCATGGTGGATCCCACACCCAAGCCGATCAAGGCCGGGGAGTACGAAGTCCCGGCGCGTGTCTCGATGGCGCGCCTGGTCGAGATCCTGCAGTCGGGCAAGCTGGTGCAGCGCCGGCTCACCATTCCCGAGGGGATGACGACGGCCGAGATCATAGATCTCGTGCGCAGGACCGACGCACTGTCGGGCGAGGTCACGGTCGACGTGAAGGAAGGCGACCTGCTGCCGGAAACATACTTCTATTCGCGCGACGACACGCGCGACAGCATGCTGCTGCGCATGAAGGAGGCGATGGAGAAGACGCTGGACGAGGTATGGCGCAAGCGTGTGCCCGGCCTGCCCTATGCCAGCAAGCGCGATGCGCTGATCCTGGCTTCGATCATCGAGAAGGAAACTTCCCTGTCGTCCGAGCGGACGAGGGTGGCGGCGGTCTATGTCAATCGGCTCCGTCTCAAGATGAGGCTGGAGAGCGATCCGACCACGATCTACGGCGTGACCAACGGCAAGGGAATGCAGGGCCGCGAGCTGACGCGCGCCGACTTGCAGTCGAGCTCGCCCTACAACACCTACGTCGTGGCCGGCCTTCCGCCGGGGCCGATCTGCAATCCGGGCCGCGCCTCGATGCTGGCGGCGGTCGCGCCCGCGCCGCGCGATCGCTCGCTTTATTTCGTCGCCGACGGCCAGGGCGGGCACAGCTTCGCGACCAACATCTACCAGCACAACCGCAACGTGGCGCGCTGGAAGGAAATCCAGCGGGAGCGACAGGAGCAGGAATCGTCCAATCCCCCGCCGTCGTCGCCTGAGCCGCAACCGAAACGCTGATCCATGCCCGCCGTGCTCCTGGCGCTCGCGGTGCTGGCGATTCTGGGGTTCGGCATCTTCTGGTTCATGCGCGCCAATCCGTCGGCGGTCTCCCGGATCCTGCGTCCGATCCTGGTGCTGATCGGCGGCATCGGTGTCGGCGGCCTGTTGATCTTTGGCGTGCGCTTCCTGCCGGGCCTGCTGCCGGAGCTGCTTGGCCTGCTGGGCATTGTCGGCACGGCGCTGATCGCCCGGCATCGGCGGCAGAGATCGGGCGGCGGCTTCAGCTCGCCGGGAGCCGCGCAGCGCACGGAAGTCCGCACCGCCTTCGTCGAGGCGTGGATCGATCATGCCACCGGCGATGTCGGCGGCCGCGTCGTGAGGGGCCGCTTCGCCGGACGCGGCCTGGACATGCTTGCCGACGGCGATCTTCTGGAGCTGCAGGCCGAATGCGCCGGCGATGCCGATTCGCTGCGTGTCCTCGAGTCCTATCTCGACCGCCGGCTCGGGGCGGGCTGGCGCACGGCACAGTCGCGGCCGCACGGGCCGCGCACCGACATGACCCGCGACGAGGCGCTTGCCATCCTCGGCCTCGCGACCGGGGCCACGGAGGAGGAGGTGCGCGCCGCGCATCGCCGCCTCATCCTGCGCGTCCATCCCGACGCCGGCGGCAGCGCCGATCTCGCGGCCCGCATCAATCGCGCCAAGGATGTGCTACTCGGATGACTTGCCGGGGCGGGCGGGCTGTGGCATCAACCGCCCCCTGTGCACCGGCAAATCATTGATTTACTTGTGTAATATGGGTTCGAAAAGGGAGGTCGACCGTCATGGCCCAGCGCGTCCGTAAAGCCGTCCTGCCGGTCGCCGGCCTGGGCACGCGCTTCCTGCCGGCGACCAAGGCGATGGCCAAGGAGATGCTGACGGTGGTCGACCGGCCGCTGATCCAATACGCCGTCGAGGAATGCCTCGCCGCCGGCATCGACGAATTCGTGTTCGTGACCGGCCGCAACAAGATCGCGATCGAGGATCATTTCGATCATGCCTACGAGCTCGAGGCCACGCTGGTCCAGCGCGGCAAGAAACCCGAGCTCAAGCAGACGGAAGACGCGACCATCAAGCCGGGAAATGCGATCTTCACGCGCCAGCAGAAGCCGCTCGGCCTCGGTCATGCCGTGTGGTGCGCGCGTCACTGGATCGGCGACGAGCCGTTCGCGGTGCTGCTGCCGGACGAGCTGATGATCGGCTCGCCGACCTGCACCGCGCAGCTCGTCGCGACCCACGAGAAGACCGGCGGCAGCGTCGTCGCGGTCGTCGAGGTGCCGCGCGAGCAGACGAAGAGCTACGGCATCGCCGCGATCGAGGCCGGGAAGGACGGTCTTGCCGAGATCACCGGCCTGGTCGAAAAGCCCAGGCCCGAGGAAGCGCCGTCCAATCTGGCGCTGATCGGCCGTTACGTGCTGCTGCCGGAAGTGTTCGATCACCTCGACAGGCACGAGACGGGGGCGGGCGGAGAAATCCAGCTCACCGACGCGCTCGCCAGGATGATCGGCGGCAAGCCGTTCCACGCGATGCGCTACACCGGCGGGCGTTACGACTGCGGCAACCGGCTCGGCTTTCTCGAGGCGAACGTTGCGGTCGCGCTCGGGCGGGCCGACACGGCAGCGGAGACGCGGGCGCTGCTGGAGCGCCTGCTGAAAGGCCAGTGAGGCGATGCCTCGTACCTCGCCAGGACGAGAACTCGCCCGCGCGTCATCGTCATTGGACCGCGCGCATATGATCATGAGCGCGCAGGGATGCGCGCGGTCCAATGATCATGGTCCGACGCGCCACTGGAGTGGCGCGCCTCCAGCGCATCGCCATCCGGAATTGGAAGACTCACGAACGCCGAGCGGAGCCAGGCGATGCGCATCGCGATGATCGGATCGGGCTATGTCGGCCTCGTGTCCGGAGTTTGCTTCGCCCAGTTCGGTCACGACGTCGTTTGCGTCGACAAGGATGCGCGCAAGATCGACCGGCTGCGCAACGGCGAGATCCCGATCTACGAGCCCGGCCTCGACCGGATGGTCGCCGACAATCTCAAGGCGGGCCGGCTCGCCTTCACGACCAGCCTCGCCGACGCGGTGGTCGGTGCCGACGCCGCGTTCATTGCCGTGGGGACGCCGGCCCGGCGCGGCGACGGCCATGCCGACCTGACCTACGTCTACGCCGCCGCGGCCGAGCTCGCGCACGCGATCCGCGGCTACACGGTGGTGGTCACGAAGTCGACGGTGCCCGTCGGCACCGGCCGCGAGGTGGCGCGCATCATCCGCGAGACGCAGCCTGCGGCGGAGTTCGACGTCGCCTCCAATCCCGAGTTCCTGCGCGAGGGCGCGGCGATCGAGGACTTCATGAAGCCCGATCGCGTGGTGATCGGCGTCGAGAGCCAGCGCGCGCGCGACGTGATGTCGGCAGTGTACCGTCCGCTCAACCTGATCCAGACGCCGATGGTGTTCACCAACATCGAATCGGCCGAGGTCACCAAGTACGCCGGCAACGCCTTCCTCGCGACCAAGATCACCTTCATCAACGAAATCGCCGACCTGTGCGAGAAGGTCGGCGCCGACGTGCACGACGTGGCGCGCGGCATCGGCCTCGACGGCCGTATCGGTCGCAAGTTCCTGCACCCGGGGCCGGGCTTCGGCGGCTCGTGCTTCCCCAAGGACACGCTGGCGCTGGCCTACACCGCGCGCGAGGCGAACGCGCCGCAGACCATCGTCGAACAGGTCATCGAGGTGAACAACACGCGCAAGAAGAGGATGGCGAAGAAGGTCATCGACTTCTGCGGCGGCTCGGTCGCGGGCCTCACCATCGGCGTGCTGGGCCTGACCTTCAAGCCCGACACCGACGACATGCGCGATGCGCCGTCGCTCGACATCGTGCCGGCGCTGCAGGCTGCCGGCGCGAAGATCACGGCCTTCGATCCGGAAGGCATGGCGGAAGCGGGCAAGCTCCTCAAGGGCATCGATTTCGCCAGAACCGCCTACGAGGCGGCGACCGACGCCGACGTGCTGGTGGTGATCACCGAGTGGCACGAGTTCCGCGGCCTCGATCCGCGGCGGATCAGGCAGGCGATGCGCCAGCCCCGCATCGTCGACCTGCGCAACATCTTCAATCCCGAGGAAATGCGCGGCCTTGGCTTTACCTACGAAGGGGTAGGGCGTCCCAGGCCGCGCCCCTGACGTTCACGCCCATGCGGAGCTATCGATGAGCAAGACGGCCCACCAGTTCGATTCGACGATCCTGCGCGAGTACGACATCCGCGGCATCGTGGGAACGACCCTGCATACCGCCGATGCCGGCGCGATCGGCCGGGCGTTCGGCACGCTGGTGCGGCGCAACGGCGGCAGGAAGGTCGCGCTGGGCTACGACGGCCGGCTGAGCTCGCCCGAGCTCGCCACGGCGTGCATCGCGGGGCTGAACGCCGCCGGCGTCGACGTCATCGATATCGGGCTGGCAGCGACGCCGATGCTCTATTTCGCGGTCTGGCACCTCGAGACTGACGGCGGAATCCAGATTACCGGCTCGCACAATCCGCCCGACTTCAACGGCTTCAAGATGATGATGGGCCGGAAGTCGTTCTTCGGTGCCGACATCCGGAAGCTGGGCGAGATCGCCGCCAGCGGCGATCTCGAGACGGGCGCGGGCAGCGTCGAGACGAAGCCCGTGCTGCCCGACTACGCCGCGCGCCTGCTGAAGGACGTGAAGCCCGGCCGCAAGCTCAAGGTCGCGTGGGATACCGGCAACGGCGCCGTCGGCGTCTCGATCCGTGCCGTGGTCGACAAGCTGCCCGGCACCCATTTCATCCTGAACGAGAAGGTCGACGGCACCTTCCCCGCGCACCATCCCGATCCGACGGTGCCCGAGAACCTCGAGGAGCTGCAGGCCAAGGTGAGGAAGGAAGGCTGCGACCTCGGCATCGCCTTCGACGGCGACGGCGACCGCATCGGCGCGATCGACGGCAAGGGCCGCATCCTGTGGGGCGACCAGCTCATGATCCTGTGGGCGCGTGACGTGCTGAAGGACCATCCCGGCGCCACCATCATCGGCGATGTGAAGGCGAGCCAGGCGCTGTTCGACGAGATCCAGCGCGCCGGCGGCACACCGCTGATGTGGAAGACCGGCCATTCGGTCATCAAGACCAAGATGGCCGAGCTCAAGGCGCCGCTCGCCGGCGAGATGAGCGGGCACGTCTTCTTCGCCGACACCTTCTACGGCTTCGACGACGCGCTCTATTGCGGTCTCCGGCTGCTCAACATCGTGGCGGCCGGCAGCGAGAGCCTGGCCAAGATGCGCGACAAGCTTCCCCAGTTCGTCAACACGCCGGAGCTCCGCTTCGACTGCCCGGAGGAGCGCAAGTTCCGGATCGTCGACGAGGTCAAGGCGCGGCTGAAGCAGGCCGGTGCCAAGGTCAACGACATCGACGGCGTGCGGGTCGATACGCCCGATGGCTGGTGGCTGCTGCGCGCCTCCAACACCCAGGCCGTCCTGGTCGCGCGCTGCGAGAGCGCCAGCGAGGAGGGCCTGGCGCGGCTCAAGGCCGATCTCGAGGCCGCTTTGGCAGCAAGCGGCGTCAGCCTGCCGGACGGGGTCTCGGGCCACCACTGATGCGGTTCTTCTTCTACGGCACGTTGCTCGATCCGGACGTGACCGCGCTCGTGCTGGGTCGCCGCCTGGCGCCCGCGGCATTCACGCCGGCGGCCCTGCCGGGGCATGCCCGGCGGAGGGTCAAAGGGGCGAGCTATCCGATCGCGGTACGCGATCCGAGGAGCGAGGTCGCGGGCGCCGTCGTCGTCGGCCTGAGTGCCCGCGATGTCGCGCGGCTGGCGGCCTACGAGGGTCCCCGATATCGCATCGCCTCGCTCAAGGTACGGATTGCCGGCGTGCTGTCGACCGTATCGGTGTTCGCGCCGCTCGAAGAGCGCTTTCAGCCGACCAGCGGCTCATGGGAGCTGATGTCGTGGCAGCGCGGGCACAAGCGGACGTTTCTCGCCCGCCTCGGGCCCGCGCTCAGCGACTTGCACTCCAGGAGCCAACCTGCACTGCCGTGCAGGAGATCTTGCGCTGGCTGAGCCGCTTGCAGCCGTCAGTGGCTTCTTCCTGCGAAAGATTGGTCAGCCGGGCCCGATGCACGGTCTTCTTGGACACCCGCACCTCCTCCACCGTCGCGGCGCCATGGGAGCGGATGGCATTGGGGAGGGCACCGGTGGCGCGTTCGAGCACGGCCTGCGCGGTGCGCGAGTCGCCGAACGAACCGACCTGGATGGCCCACCCGCCGCGGGCGGCGGGTGCGGGCACGGCCGCTCCTCCCGGTGCCGTGCCGAAACGGAACTGGGCGGCGGGCGCCGAAGCCGTCGGCGATTGCGGCGCCGGCTCGGCCTTGGCGACCGCATTGACGCGCACGACCTCCGGCGAAGCGAAGCCCGGAACGAAATTCGCGGCCGAATAGCGCGCCGATGCCGGCACCCGCGGCGACGTCCAGGCCGAGACCGACGTGGCCTCGGCGGTCACGAAGCCGCGATCCATGAGCTCGGCCATCAGACGGTCGCGCTGCGAAGCGCTGCTGCCGCCCATCACGACACCGATCAGCCGGCGGTTGTCGCGCATCGCAGACATCACGAGATTGAAGCCCGATGCATTGGTGTAGCCGGTCTTGAGGCCGTCGGCGCCGGCATAGCTGGCCAGCATGCGGTTGTGATTCGTTAGTGGGCGACCGCGATAGTTGTAGCTCAGCACCGAGAAGACCGGATAATAGTGCGGGAAATCGCGCAGCAGGGCATTCGCCAGCCGCGCCATGTCACGCGCCGTCGTCACCTGCTCGGGATTGGGCAGGCCCGAAGCGTTGCGGAACACCGTCGAAGCCATGCCGAGCTGGCGTGCCTTCTGGGTCATCAGGCGGGCGAAGCTGGCCTCGTCGCCGCCCAGCGCCTCGGCCAGCAGGACCGCGGCATCGTTGGCCGAGCGCGTCACGAGCCCCATGACCGCATCGCGCACGAGGACCGTGCCCTTCGGCGACATTCCCATCTTGGTCGGCGGCGCGTTCAGCGCATTCGTCGACACGTGCAGCCCGTCGCCCAGCGAGAGCCGGCCCGAGTCGAGCGCCGAGAAGGTGAGATAAAGCGTCATCAGCTTGGTGAGCGAGGCCGGATAACGCAATCCGTCGGCCTGGTCGGACGCCAGTTCCCGGCCGCTGGCGGCATCGACGATGAGATATGAATCCTTGGCATTCACGTTCGGCTTCGGCACCCATGGAGGGGAGGCGCGCAGGTTCTTGACCGCCGCACGCGCTTTGGACGGCGCGGCACGCGCCTTGCTCGGTTTGTTTTGCGCGCTCGCCTCAGACAGGGGCAGCCCGGCAAAGACCAGAGAACAGGCGGCAAATCCGCACAAAATTGCCGCAAAGCGCCTGAGGAGGAGGGTCATCTCAAAAACGCCACACGTTGTAAGTCTAGTTATTTATTCCGCCCGACCAATAGGTTAGCTGCGGTTCTTCGGAGAATACAAAAGTTGGGAACCCGGCGCAACGTCTTGCCGGCCGCAGTGCCGCCCCATTGGTTCGAAAACTACCCGACAAAGAGGGGCAGAGTATGAAGAGGATCATGGCTGCGGCTTTCGGGCTCACTTTGGCTTCGGTACCGATCGCCTGGGCGCAGCGTGCCGACCGCAACGTCGATCAGCCGATCGTGCGCAGCCTCAACTGGTTTTCCTACGTCGCCGCCGAGGATATTCGCGCGACGTGCCACCCCGGCGGCAGGAGCCGCCTGCGTCTCATCTACAATGCGCTGTGGGAGGAGCAGGTCCGTGCCTACGAGATCTTCCTGCAGCCGGACGGCACGGCGGGCCTGAACGTCGGCGTGCTCGTCGATCAGGGGCCGGCGACGGCCGTGTCGAGCATCACGATCGGCGGAGCCGGCGGCATCACCGGTCCCTGGCGGATGAGGCATGGCCAGCGCCTGCTGACGGCGGCGGAGAGCGGCCAGCTGATGGGCGCGCTTCAGGCAAGTGCTGCCTTCGGGCCGCCGCGCGACGGGCTGCGCCTGCCGGACAACGACTTCTGGTGGACGGTGGCGTCATGCCGTAACGGTGTGTGGGGCTTTCAGGCGTACCACTATCCGACGGATCACTTTACGAACGTGCGATTCGCCGAGAAACTGTTTGCCTTCGACAGCGTTGGCATCCCGATCAACCGTCCGCGCAATCTCGAGCCGGCGGAATTGCGCCGCGATCCCAATATGCAGCCGGGACGCGAAAGGGCCGACCGGTGGATGCTTGTCGTCGGCAGGGATGGGCTGCGGGCGAGGTAGCGTACAGGCGCGGCGTACCTATATAATTTCCGGATATCTTCGACAGAGGTCCGATCACGACGATGATGTCTTCGCGTTCTGCACATGACTGGCGTCCGGTCGACGATCGGCTCGGCGGCCCGAATGAGCCTCCGGGCGGGCCGCCGCAGCAGCCGCCGTCGCGCCGGGACGGCGGCGCCGACGATGGCGACGGCGACGGCGAGAGGCGCTCCGGTGCGCTGACGCTGACCCGGACCCGGACGAAGAAGCCGTCGATGTACAAGGTGCTGATGCTCAACGACGATTACACGCCGATGGAGTTCGTCATCGACGTGCTGCAGCACATCTTCCAGAAGAATCGCGAGGAAGCGACCAAGATCATGCTCCACGTCCATCAGAAGGGCGTGGGTGTGTGTGGTGTCTACACCTACGAAGTAGCCGAGACGAAGGTCACACAGACCGTCGATTACGCGCGCAAGAACCAGCACCCGCTGCAGTGCACGCTCGAGAAAGAGTAGTCAGCCCCTTTTTTCAGTCGAGGTGGTCCAATGTCCATGCTTTCCAAGAACCTCGAGAAGTCCCTCCACCGGGCTTTCGCCCTCGCCGGCGAGCGGCGGCACGAATACGCCACGCTCGAGCATCTTCTTCTGGCGATGACGGAAGACGAGGACGCGACGCCGGTGCTCAAGGCCTGCGGCGTCGATATCGACCGCCTGCGGCACGACCTCGAATCCTTCATCGGCAACCGTCTCAAGGGTATCGTCACCCAGACGCCGAGCGAGCCGCTGCCGACCGCCGGCTTCCAGCGCGTCGTGCAGCGCGCCGCCGTCCACGTGCAGTCGTCCGGCCGCAAGGAGGTGACCGGCGCCAACGTCCTGGTCGCGCTGTTCTCGGAACGCGACAGCCACGCCGTCTCGTTCCTGGAGAACCAGGGCATGTCGCGGCTCGATGCCGTCGACTACATCAGCCATGGCAAGGCCAAGGTTCCCGGGCGCGCCCGCGCGCGCCGCGTCTCGGGCTCCGAGGAAGAGAACGGCGGGGAGGCGGCCGTGAAGCAGGGCAACGAAGCGCTGGCGGCATATTGCGTCGACCTCAACCAGAAGGCCCGCGAAGGCCGCGTCGATCCGCTGATCGGCCGCGAGCACGAGGTCGAGCGCACCATCCAGGTGCTCTGCCGCCGCACCAAGAACAACCCGCTCTATGTCGGCGAGCCGGGCGTCGGCAAGACGGCGATCGCCGAGGGCCTGGCGCGCAAGATCGTCGAGGGCGAGGTGCCCGACGTGCTCAAGGAAGCGGTCATCTACTCGCTCGACATGGGCGCGCTGCTGGCCGGCACGCGCTATCGCGGTGACTTCGAGGAGCGCCTGAAGGCGGTGCTGGGCGAGCTCAAGAAGAAGCCCAACTCGGTGCTCTTCATCGACGAGATCCACACCATCATCGGTGCCGGCGCCACGTCGGGCGGCTCGATGGACGCGTCGAACCTGCTGAAGCCCTCGCTGCAGTCCGGCGAGCTGCGCTGCATCGGCTCGACCACCTACAAGGAATACCGCAACTACTTCGAGAAGGACCGCGCGCTGGTCCGCCGCTTCCAGAAGATCGACGTCAACGAGCCGTCGATGACCGATGCCATCGAGATCATGAAGGGGCTGAAGTCGGTCTACGAGAAGCATCATCACGTCAGCTACTCCGACGACGCGATCAAGGCGTCGGTCGAGCTGTCGGCGCGCTACATCCATGACCGCAAGCTGCCGGACAAGGCGATCGACGTGATCGACGAGGTCGGCGCGGCCCAGATGCTGCGCAAGCCCGAGGATCGCAAGTCGACCATCGAGCTGCACGACATCGAGGAGATCGTCGCCAAGATCGCGCGCATCCCACCGAAGTCCGTGTCGAAGGACGACACCGAGCTGCTGCGCAGCATCGACCGCGACCTCAAGACGGTGGTGTTCGGCCAGGACAAGGCGATCGACCAGCTCGCGTCGGCCATCAAGCTGGCTCGTGCCGGCCTGCGCGCGCCGGAGAAGCCGATCGGCTCCTACCTGCTGGCCGGCCCGACCGGCGTCGGCAAGACAGAGGTGACGCGCCAGCTCGCGCGTCTGCTCGGCCTCGAGCTGGTCCGCTTCGACATGTCGGAGTACATGGAGCGCCACAGCGTCAGCCGCCTGATCGGCGCGCCGCCGGGTTATGTCGGCTTCGACCAGGGCGGGCTGCTGACCGACCAGGTCAACCAGCATCCGCATTGCATCATCCTGTTCGACGAGATCGAGAAGGCGCATCCCGACGTCTTCAACGTGCTGCTGCAGGTGATGGACTACGGCAAGCTCACTGACCACAACGGCCGGACGGTCGACTTCCGCAACGTCATCCTGTGCATGACGACCAACGCGGGCGCCGCGGACCTCGCCAAGCCGGCCCTCGGCTTCGGCCGCGAGGTGCGGCACGACGAGGACGACGAGGCGATCAACCGTCTGTTCGCGCCGGAGTTCCGCAACCGCCTCGACGCGATCATCAAGTTCGCGAACCTCGGCCCGGAGAGCATGAACCGCGTTGTCGACAAGTTCGTGGCCGAGCTCGAGGTCCAGCTCGCCGACCGCAAGGTCTTCATCGAGCTCAGCGACGGCGCGCGCCGCTGGCTGGCGGAGAAGGGCTACGACCGGCTGTTCGGCGCCCGGCCGCTGGCTCGTGTCATCCAGGAGCATCTCAAGAAGCCGCTGGCGGAAGAGGTGCTGTTCGGCAAGCTCGCCAACGGCGGCGGCACGGTGCGGGTCGACACCGAAGGCGAGGGGGCGGCGGCGAAGCTCGTCTTCACCTATCTGCCGCCCGAGCCCAAGGCGCTGCCGCCGGCGAGCCAGGAACCCGTGCTGGCTGAGTGAAGGCACTCGGCCCGCTGCTCGCCGCCTTGTGGACCGCGGTGCTCGCCACCGCGGTCTTTGGCGTCGTGCTCTACCTGATCGAGCGTAGCGGCTGGAAGGGCTTCGTCCTTCCGTGGATCGACGCCACGAAGTACGTCGTCTTCCTCGTGATCTTCTTCTTCGGCGTGCTGATGGCGCGCAAGTGACACTCGTGCTTCCTCCCTGCGCGCCGCGCGGGGAGGTGCCCCGAAGGGGCGGAGGGGCATGGCCGTACCTATGGTGTTGTCCCTGACCCTCCGTCGCGGATGACCGCGCCATCTCCCCGCTGGTTGCGCAGGAAAGTCGGCTACTTCTCGTTCTCTTTCCGGAACGGCGAATACTGCATCAGGCCCGCGATCTCCTGTTCGACCGCCGGCCGTTCCTGCTTGAGATAGTTGTCGACGGCGCGCCGGAAGTTCGGATCGACGATCCAGTGCGCCGAGTAGGTCTTCACCGGCAGGTAGCCGCGCTGGATCTTGTGGTCGCCCTGCGCGCCGGCCTCGACCCGCGCCAGCCCATGCTCGATGGCATGGTCGATCGCCTGATAGTAGCAGGCCTCGAAGTGCAGGAAGGCGTGGCTCTCCAGGCAGCCCCAATAGCGGCCGTACAGCGTGTCGTCGCCCTTGAGATTGAGCGCGCCGCCGACGGGCCGGCCGTCGGCCTCGGCCATCACCAGCACGACCTTCTCGGCCATCGTGCGGCCCAGGATGTCGAAGAAGGCGCGGGTCAGATAGGGCGTACCCCATTTGCGCCCGCCGGTATCCATGTAGAAGGCGAAAAAGGCATCCCAGTGGGCGGCCTTGATGTCGTCGCCGCACAGCCGGCGAATGGTCAGGCCTTCGCGCCGCACGGCCTCGCGTTCCTTGCGGATCGCCTTGCGCTTGCGCGACGACAGCGCCCCGAGAAAATCGTCGAAGCTCCCGTAGCCGTCGTTGCTCCAGTGATACTGCTGGCCCAGTCGCAACAGCCAGCCGCGCGCGCCGAAGCGCTTCCAGTCGTCCTCGGTGCAGAAGGTGGCGTGCACCGAGCTGATGTGGTTGTCGCCGGCGATCCTGGCCAGCATGTCGATCAGCGCGTCGCGCACCCCGTCGGCGTAGGGGCCGGGACGCACGAACAGGCGCGGGCCGGGGACCGGCGTGAACGGGATCGCTGCCTGCAGCTTCGGGTAATAGCGCCCGCCGGCACGCTCGAACGCCTGCGCCCAGCCATGATCGAAGATGTATTCGCCCTGGCTGTGCCCCTTCATGTAGAGCGGCACGGCGCCCTGCAGGGTGCCGTCATCCGTTTCGGCCAGGAGGTACTGCGGCTGCCAGCCGGTCCGCCGGCCGACCGACTTCGAGTCCTCGAGCGCCTCGAGGAAGCGGTGGCTGAGGAATGGATTGCCGGCCGAGCCGGGCGCCAGCGCGCAGGCATCCCATTGGGCGGCGTCGACCGCGGAAAGCGATTCGACGACGCGCAGGCCGACGGTTGGGCTGTCATCGGGCATGACCGGAGCATAGCGCGTTTCGGGCCGTGGGTGCGGCCGGCGCGAGGAAATTACTCGGCAGGTTTGTGACGGCGGGCCATGTCGTCGGCCGACCGATGGAGGCGCTTGCTCGCCCACAGGCCGACGCGCTCGATATAGACCAGCACGACCGGAACCACGACCAGGGTCAGGAGGGTCGAACTGATCAGGCCGCCGATCACCGCATGCGCCATCGGCGCACGCTGGCTGGCACCTTCGCCCAGGCCGAGGGCGAGGGGCATCATGCCGAAGACCATCGCCAGCGTGGTCATCAGGATGGGCCGCAGCCGGATCGAGCCGGCCTCGAGCAGCGCCTCGTTCACCGCCATGCCGCGGCCGCGCGCCTGGTTGAAGAAATCGACCAGCAGGATGGCGTTCTTGGTCACCAGGCCCATCAGCATGATGAAGCCGATGGCGCTGAAGATGTTGAGCGTCGAGCCGGCGACCAGCAGCCCGAGGAAGACGCCGATCAGCGACATCGGCAGCGACATCATGATGGCGACCGGCTGCAGGAAGCTGCCGAACTGCGAGGCGAGGATCAGGTAGATCAGGATCACCGCGAGCAGCAGCGCCTGCCCGGCATAGGCCGCGCTCTCGTTCATGTCCTTGGTCGAGCCGCCGAACACGAAGCGGTAGCCGGGCGGCAGCGCGGTGTCGGACAGGATCTTCTGCAGGTCGCTGCTGACCTCGCCCGAGGAGCGTCCGGAGACGTTGGCGGTGATCTGGACCTCGCGGTTGAGGTCCCGCCGGTTGATCTGCGAGGCGCCGACGTCGTTCACGATGTCGGCGACCTGGGCGATGTGCACCATGCGGGGCAGGCCGTTGGGCTCTGTCCCGGCGGTGAACCAGATGCGCTGAAGATCGGCCACGCCGGTACGATCGTCCAGCGGCAGACGCACCATGACGGTGTAGTTCTCCCCGTCGGGTGCGCGCCACAGGCTCGTCTCGTCGCCGGCGAACAGCGGCCTGAGCGACTGCGCGACCTGCGCCGTGCCGAGGCCGAGGTCCGAGGCGGCGTCGCGCCGCAGGCGCACCGACAGCATTGGCTTGGCGGCCTTCAGGTTGCGGTCGAGGTCGACGAGACCGGGCACCTTGGCTGCCCGCCGCATCACCTCGCGCGAGATCCGGTCGAGCACCGCCATGTCGCGGCCTTGCAGGGAGAGCTGGAGCTGTTTCTGGACGCCGCCGGCTGGTCCACCGGGAATGTTGACCGCGATCAGGATGCCGGGAATGGTCGCGAGCCGCTCGCGGATCGGCTGCGCGAGCTGTTCCGGCGAACGCTTGCGGTCCTTCAGCGGCTTGAAGCGCAGGTAAAGGCTCGCCTGGTTCTTTCCGTTCGCATAGCCGGTGTTGACCGTGCCGTAGGTGTAGTCGATCTCGGGGAATTCGCGCACCGCGGCATCGACCTGCCGGAGCTTCGCCTCGGTGTAGTCGAGCGACGAGCCGACCGGCGTCTCGATCGAGATCACCTCCTCGCCGAGGTCGGCCTGGGGCACGAACTCGAAGCCGATGTACTTCGGCAGGGCAAAGCTGCCGACGAAGGCCGCCAGCGCAATCAGCAATGTCGTCTTCGGCCAGCGCAGCGCTCCGGACAGGATCCATCGGTAGGTCCTGGCGGCGCGTGCCTCGAATGCGTTGACCGTTCGCGCAAACCGGCTGTCGCCGTGAGCCTGCGGATCGTACCAGATCGACGACAGCATCGGGTCGAGGGTGAAGGACACGAACAGCGAGATCAGCACCGCGGCCGACACCATGATGCCGAACTGGAAGAAGAAGCGGCCGATGATGCCGCCCATGAAGGCGACCGGCAGGAACACCGCGACGATGCAGAAGGTGGTGGCCAGCACCGCCAGCCCGATCTCCTCGGTGCCGTCGATCGCGGCCTGGCGATGCGTCTTGCCGAAGCCGATGTGGCGCATGATGTTCTCGCGCACGACGATGGCGTCGTCGATCAGGATGCCGATGGCGAGGCTGAGCGCCATCAGCGTGAGCACGTTCAGCGTGAAGCCGAACGCGGCCATCACCATGAAGGCGCCGAACACCGAGATCGGCAGGGCGAGGCCGGTGATCACCGTGCTGCGCCACGAATGCAGGAAGAGGAACACGATGGCGATGGTGAGGAAGCCGCCCTCGATCATCGTCTGCTGGACGTTGCTCACCGAATTCTGGATGCCGCGCGAGCTGTCGCGCACGATGTCGAGCCGGACGTCGACCGGGAGCGATTTCTGAAGCTCGTCGACGGCGGCGCGTACGCCCCTCGCCACGTCGATGGTGTTGGAGCCCTGGGTCTTCATCACGTCGATGGCGAGGGCGGGGACGCCCGCCAGCATCGCGATGTTTTCCCGCTCCTGCTGGCCGTCGACCACGGTGGCGACCTGGCGCAGGTAGACCGGCGCGGCGCCGCGCCGGGCGACGATCAGGTCGGCGAAGTATCCGGGCTCCGCCAGTCGGCCGGTGACCTCGACCACGCGGTCGTCGTTGCCGCGCTGGACGTTGCCGGCCGGGAAGTTCTGGTTTTCGTCCCGCACCGCCGTGACCACGTCGTTGACGCCGACCCGCAGCGCCTGCATGCGGCCGGGATCGAGCTCGACGTTGATCTGGCGCTTCACGCCGCCGGCGATGGTGGCGCGTCCCACGTCGCGCACCGTCTGGATGCGCTTGATGATGATCTGGTCGGCGATGGTGGTGAGCTCGCGAACGCCGCGGACGTCGGACCGCACCGCGATCGATACGATCGGCTGGTCGTCCGGATTGAGGCGCTGGATCAGCGGCTCCTTGACCTCCGGCCGGAAGCCGGAGCGCACCGTCTGCACCTTTTCGCGCACGTCCTGCATGGCGACCGCCGAGGGGATCGAAAGCTCGAACTCGGCGATGACGATCGACTGGCCTTCCAGCGATCGCGACGAGAGGGTCTTGATGCCGGCGATGGCGTTGACGCTTTCCTCGATCTTGCGGCTGATCTCGCTCTCGACCGTTTCCGGTGTCGCGCCGGGATAGTTGGTCGTCACCACCACGACCGGGAAATCGACGTTGGGGAACTGGTCGACGCCGAGCTGGCGATAGGAGAACAGACCCATCACCAGCAACGCCACCATCATCATGGTGGCGAAGACGGGGTTGTCGACCGCGATGCGGGTGAGCTTCATGCCGTGCTAGCGGGCTTCGACGATCTTCACCGCCTGGCCCGCCCGGAGTCCGGGCAGGGGGGCGGCAACGACGACCATGCCGGCTTCGAGGCCCTTGACCTCGACCAGCTCGCCGCGCGACCAGGTGCGCACCGCGCCGACCGGCTTGCGCACGAGGATGTCGTTCTCGACCGCCAGCACGAAGTCGCCCTTGTCGTCCCGGCGCATCGCCGCGACCGGCACGGCCAGCGCGTGGGCCTTCTCCTTGACGGCGATGCCGCCCGTGCCGAACAGACCGCCACGCAGGCCTTCGTCGTGATCGAGGATCTCGACATAGACGGGGATCGATCGCGAGCCCGCCTGCGCCGTCGGGCTGATCCGCGTGACCCGACCGCCGAAGGGCCGCTCGCCGAATCCTTCGAGGTTTATGGTGGCGAGCTGGCCGACCTCGAGGCGCACCACGTCGGCCGCCGGCATCTGCGCGGCGATCTCGACATGGCTGGTATCGAGCAATGCGACGATCTTGCCGTCGACCGGCAGCGATTCGCCCTGGTTGGCGATCCGCTCGCCGATGACCCCGGCGAACGGCGCCCGCACCTCGGCATCGGCGAGATTCTTGCGCGCGACATCGAGCTGGGCTTCCGCTACCGCCACCATGGAGGTCCTGTTCTCGGCCGTCGAACGCGCCTGGTCGGCGGCCGACTGCGAGACGATGTTGCGGGCGGAGAGGGTCTCCTTGTCCGCCCGGTCGCGCGCCGCCCAGCGCAGTTCGGCCCGTGCCGCTTCGACCGCCGACCGGCGTTCGTCGACCTTCGCCTGAAGCTCGATGGTCTCGAAGCGCGCGAGCAATTGGCCTTTCGCCACCTTGTCGCCTTCACGGACCAGGACCTCGGCGAGGCGGCCTGCGACGCGCGCCTTGACGACAGTCTGGTCGACCGGCTGGGTCGTGCCGGTGAATCGAATCGTGTCGACGAGGCCGCGCGGCTTTATCGTATGGACTTCCTGCGCAATCAGCTCGAGCGGCCGCGGCGCGACCGCCGACGCCGTGGCGGCCTGGGAGGCGGGCGCGCGGGTCGCCTTCCACGCGAAGGCCCCGCCGGCGAACACGGCGGCGACGCCGATGGCCGCGATGAGCATTCCCTTCCTGGCTGTCATGACCGCAGGCCCTCGAGGATCAGATCGAGATAGGCGGCGTAGAACGCGTCGTTGGTCGGAGCCTGCTGGTCGAAGGGCGCCAGCGAACGCAGCCATACCGAATGCATCGCCAGTGGCTGGGCGACGACGATCGCAGCGGCATCGACATCGGCGATCGGGCGGAACTCGCCGCGCGCCACGCCGCGGCGCAGTGTCCTTGCGAACAGTTCGCGACCGCGCAGCTCGAAGGTCGAGCAGTAGAAGCGGGCGACGTCGGGGAAGTTGCCGGCTTCGGCGAGGATCAGCTTGATCACGCCGCCCATCGGGCTCTCGGCGAAGGAGCGAAACATGACGACGAGATCGCGCAGCAGGTCCTCGGTCGAACCTTCGTAGCCGTCGACGAATTCGGTCGCCTTCACGAGCGGTTCGCCGATCGCCTCGGCGATCACCGCCTTGAAGAGCTCTTCCTTGCTCTTGAAATAGAGATAGGGGAGGCCCTTGCTGACCCCGGCGGCTTTCGCCACGTCTTCGAGCTTCGTGGCGGCAAAGCCACGCGTGACGAACAGGTCGAGTGCGGCGCGCGCGATCTCGCGGCCGCGGTCGTCGGGCCGACGGATCCGAGTGGGATGAGGCAAATTGGACAGAATGACTGACTGGTCAGTATCCATTTCCGCTAGGTAAGAGGAAATTTTGGCAGGATCAAGCCAGTCATAAAAAGAGTCCGGCAGATCGGTCGCCGGACCGCGGAAAACGAGGCTCGCCCTTCCACCCCGCGATGAGGGTATGCGCTGGCTTCAAGCCATGAACTTGAAGGTAGCCTCCGGTGGGGCCCCTGATGAGGGGCGCCCGACCGGAGGCCGAAAGGCGGTTGGTTAGAGGAGTCAGGGTCTTGGACCCTGACTTACGCCCTTACCTGATTACTGCTTCTTCTTCTTAGCAGCCTTTTTCTTAGCGACCTTTTTCTTGGCAGCCATAACTGTCTCCTATGGTTGGCTTTGAGGTCCCCAACCGCGAGGCCCCGGGGGTACGCGGATACGCTACGTCACGCATGCTCAACTGCAGCCGGTGGTGCTGCCGCAGGTCGTGCATTTGAGGCACGTCCCGTTGCGGACCATGGTGAAGTTGCCGCATTCCGGACAGGCATCCCCTTCGAAGCCTTGCAGCTTCGCGGTGAATGCCGCCCTGGTCGCGACGCCGACGACGGCCGCTGCGGCGTTGGGCGCCGAAGCGACGGTTGGGCCGTCCGTCAGTTCGTGGGGCACGGGGCCGGCCGCGAGCGCTTCTTCCGCCATCGCGACATTGCCGGCCGTCCGGCCTTTCAAGACATGCAGATTGCTGCGCGCGTAGCCCGCGCCGGCGATGCGGCCGATCGCGTCGGCGGCGTCCCGCGCGGCCATGCTGCCGGAGGCGGGCAGGCCGTCCGCGACCGTGCCGCGGCCAACCCCGTCGGGGCGCAGGTCGGCCTGCTCGACATGAGCGAGATCGGTGCGCCCGGCATAGGAGATCGCGAGCTCGCGGAAGATGTAGTCGAGCACCGATGTCGACATCCTGATCGCGTCGTTGCCCTCGACCATGCCGGAGGGCTCGAAGCGGGTGAATGTATAGGCTTCGATGAACTCCTCGAGCGGCACGCCGTATTGCAGGCCGATCGAGATGGCGATCGCGAAGTTGTTCATCACGCTGCGGAACGCTGCGCCTTCCTTGTGCATGTCGATGAAGATCTCGCCGACGCGCCCGTCCTCGTACTCGCCGGTGCGCAGGTACACCTTGTGCCCACCGACGATCGCCTTCTGGGTGTAGCCCTTGCGCCGCTGCGGCAGGCGCTCGCGGCCGC
>Ga0182738_1001301_pt1 | contig 31661 bp, 28 predicted proteins | sample eDN5th30CBELigMG_FD_128876 | JGI IMG/M metagenome (GOLD analysis project Ga0182738, IMG submission 128876) | Enriched Miracle-Growth compost microbial communities from Emeryville, California, USA - eDNA 5th pass 30_C BE-Lig MG (version 2)... ...
AAAGACAGAGTAAAGGGGGAGATTATTTTCTTAAAAATTTGTTGATGGCATCATGTGCTTGCTTATCTCTAAAATTGTCTAATCTCAACGTTGTTTTCTAATTCTCTCTAAACTTTTCTCTTTTCCTCCTACATAAAGAAATAATATTTCCTCTCGTATCTTGTTTTTTAAAGACCAGCCTATGTTTTTTTCTTCGTCATCTTCCCTCCAAATGATGTGGAAAAATCGCCAAATTTGTCTACAAGATAATGTTCACCTTCATTTTCACCTAAACCTCTTTCAGCCTTTGCCAATTTTATAAATTTGCTCCCCTCCTAAATCTCTATATAAAATGGTTGTACGCCTAAATATAATGAATCAAACAATTTTCCTCTCAACAGCTCTTCAATGCTCTCCTTCTTAACCAAACCCTTGCCTCGCACCCAAACGGCCTCCCAGAATCCCCTTGTAACAGATGATGGAGCTACTTCGACTGAATTTCTTGTTCCAGAACATCCTCATGATGGATTCTGTGTCAGACAGACTTTGTCTAAAGAGAAGGTCGCCAAGCTCAGAGCTGCTGGCCAAGAATCTGTTATTATTCCTCCTTACCATTGGCATTCCCATCAAACAGAGTATTTTGTAGTAGAAAAAGGAACTCTATTGGTGACCATCGATGGAAAACAACAAGCTTTCACTAAACAGAATGGAATGTTGACTATCAAGCCTGGATTATACCATACGTTCGCGTTTGATACTAGTTTGGATGAAGATTTGGTTATTAAGGTATGGGCAGAGCCTGAAGAAGGAGCAACAGATCAATTTTTCCGAAACCTTTTTAGCTATCTTGATGACTGTAGAAAGGCTAAAAGACGTCCTAATATCTTCCAACTCTTGCTTTTTTTGCACAGCGGAGAGACTTATATGGTTTTACCAAAGCTGCCAAAGTCCATTGGAAAATTTATAAGTCGATGGATTCTGGGCTATGTATGTGGAAAAGTGATTGGAGAAAAGCTTTTAGGATTTAAAGATAACTATCCTGAATACATGGCTCCTAGTACGAAGAAAGAAAAATAATAGTTTTATGAGGGAAGGAGAATTTTTATTAAATAAGTCCTGTGTGATTGTAAAGCCTGTGCATTGTATTGCATAGATTAATATTCTGTGAGAAGTTCTATTCTCTGAAAATGACCAATTGAAATATGAATCATGTTTTCAAGGGCCTTGATGGTGAAAATAGAAGATTTGGCGAGAGTTTTTGTTGACAAGGTTTGAAGTTCGAAATAATGGAGGTTCTAGGGTTTTCATTCCGGTTGAAGGAAATTTGTAACAATGAATTTTAAATTTGCCAACAAAATAAAACTTTATTGTATTAATGAAATTTTATTGCATTGAAAAAAGAAGCAATAAAAGTGATCACATAAAATTTAATCCCACTTTTTTTCAATTCAAATCAAACAAAGACAAAGGAGATCACCATCAATAGAGTGGATTTGCAAATCAACGAAATAAGGTGGCAATATTTTCCACTGTATTCCAATATTCGATTTCTGTATAAATAATATAATATCACGTGGAAAACCAAAATCATTTATAGCTTCATCGCGTAGTTTTCGAAATAAAATCTTCAATAAATTTAAAGTTTCGCATCACTTCACCCCTTTCACAATGAAAGCCATCTTCTTCTTTGCTCTCCTCATTGCCGTCATCGCTGCTGACTACACCCCCAAATGGCAATCCTGCAGTGGTACCAACGATCCTTGGCAACCCTCCGCCGTCACTCTTGCTAAAGAACCCACCAATAACCAAAAGAATAGTGCTCACTCTTGCGGTAATGTCGCTTCTGCCTTCACTGTTGGCAGCTTCAAGGTCACAATTTGGTCCTCTTTCACTGTTATTTACACTGGAACCGTCGATGTTACTCAACAAGACCTCACTCCTGGCACTCAATACTGCTTCGATTACAACTTCTACATTCCTCCCCTCCTCAAGGGTGCTTACACCATCACTTTCGAACTCCAAAACACCAACACTGACGGTACCGGCTGCTTGACTATCTACCTCACCTTATAATTGGAGAAACATCCATCCATCCATACATAATTTATAATATGAATAGAAATTGAAGTATATATATGGAGTTTATTAATTGTTGGTTTTTGCTTATAAAGAAAGAGAAAGTATGATTTTTATAGATCGTAATTCCGAAGAATATAATTGAATAAAGCCATTGAGCATAGCCAAACCAAAGCAAAATTTTGTTTTCATTTCTATTGGTTCTATTTTTTAGTTTGAAAGAGGAACCAGCCTTTTGAAAGAAAAGAGGCTGGAATTCGATAGGAAAAAGCTATGATATAGAATAAAACAAGTTGTGAACATGCAATAAGATGAACAACTGATCTCAAGAAGAATTCCAAACAATTTTTGGGAGGAAATTTGGGATCAGTAATTTTTCATGGAAAACATGAACTTTGGGTTTTGAGGAGGTTCACAGACAGTCAGAAAAAGCAAGTCTTTTCTCAATTTTTGTTATGAGTATTTTCTAGAAAAATCTGCTAGCTCATTGAAAGAACTTGTAATTTTTTATTTGTTAAAATCAAACCTTCGAAAAATTTATTGTATTGTGTTAAAAGTTTGATTTTGAAGAAGACTAATTTTAGTTGGAAGGTTTCTAAATCCAACCTGTTTAAAATGACGAACCAGACCCTCGGCAACTGATAAGGGTTTGTCTCGTTAGAAATAAAGAAGTTCTTCCAAGGGAAAGAGAATTTTATTTCTATCAAAGCGTGTGCCTGATGACAAAAAATTAAAATCAGAAAATAAAACTACAAGAGAAATTTGTACCGGAAAATTGTCTTTTACTATCTCCAACTCTTCTCTTCCCTTCAAAAGGTCTCATCCAAACTGATCGTTTGATTTTCTTATCAAAGCCTTCTGGTATTCGAGTTGGAAACAAATCTTTCCCTCATTGTTGTGGTACTGTAACAAGTGAGTTAACCTTTTGTAGCTTTGTGGTCACTGTCTGATGCAGTCTTTTCCAAAACTGTCACTGTTCCTCAACAAGATCTTCAACTTAGAAGCCAATATTGTATTGATTACAGTTTATACATTCCTCCCTCTGTCTCTTATATGGTCAGCTTTGAACTTCAAAACGTTAATCAAGAGACGACTGGCTGCTTAGATTTGTTTCTTTAATTATGATAAAGGGATGAGAGTTTGTTGATACAAAAGTTTTGGTTGAAATATATCATTTTTTTAAGATCTGTAATCGCCAATATAACTCATCAAATTTATAAAAACATCATCACTTTCAAATTATTTTGAAAATCTTTGACAAGAACTGAACTGACAAAGAAGGACTTGAAATTGTATTCACAGGGATGTTTTTATCTTCGTTCCTTGTCTTTTATTCAGAGACTATTTGGGTTAAAAAGGGGTCTAATTGTTTTACGAGCTGTAAAGTTATATAAAATTTTATTGATTTGAATTATCTTTTTCTCTTTAGAAAAGTGGATGGCTCCCTCTCTTTCTGGGTATTCTTCTACCAGAGGAGTTTTTGGCCCTCATCTGCTGGTATTTCAATTAAGAGTTTGAGGCTGTTATTTGTCAATTAAAAGTTTTATTGTCAACATCACGATGAAATATTTGGTTTAAAAGAAGAGCAAGCAAGTTCGGAAAGAATCCAAACCCTTATGGAATCACAAAAAATTGCAGAAGAAATTTAGATATATCAGCAACCTTCATCTCAAAAGAGAATTCCTTTTCTAAAAAATTGTTTGGAGAATAAAAAAATATTCATTTTTCATAATTTTATTTGGGAAATGTTTGAAGGGAAAAAAATTCAAAAAAATCTTTTTCCAAAAAGAACAAAAGATTTTTTTTATAAAAACATAAACATAAATTCACAATCAATAAGAAATGCCCTCAAATTAACAATGACTGGGCATTCTTTTCAAATCCTAAGGGAAGGAAACAGAAAGAAGTTTTTTGGCCTTTAATTCGATAAAAAATGATTTGAAATGATTTTAGGAATCTTCTTTGAAAAGGAGGATTTTCTTCTCTTTCTTGAAGTTATTGAGGTGAGGAAATTTTGAAAGAGCAATATGGATAGCTTTGGCTGGGTGTTCGAAAAAAAATATTTCTCTTCACTTAAAAGTCTCAATCATAGGAAAGGAACTAGAGCGCGACGTTTCAGCAATAATTAGAATGTTTATATTTGCATATCGTTGAACCTTGAATAAGCTTATGGTGATTATTTTCTCGACTAAAAACTGATGTTTAAATCAGAGCCTGGTATTTAAGATAGTGTCAATAATATTGAAAAAACCTATAAATTTTTTCTTTGTCGGGTGCTTTAATGGGAAATATCGGTTTTCAAGAAAACCCATTCGACAAGGTCGGAGTTTTTGAAATTCTTAGGACACTGATTACTACTATTAGTTTTACCCTTTATTTTAGGATTATTTTAGGATTATTTTAGGATTACTTTTGAGGATTATTTTAAGATGAACTTTTAAGGTTATTTTAAGATTATATTTGTTTCACTTTATTTGCTTTTTTTTATCTAATTTCTTAAAGCTAAACTTTGCGGAGCTTAAAAACTTATTTATTTTCTTCTTAATCTTCCATCGTTTGAACTTCGAATAAAATTACAAATGATTTTACTACAAACAAACTTTTTTTTCCTAAAAAACCGTGATTTGGACGAGAATTAGTCGGATATTCAATTGCATTTATTTCTTGAATGATAACGTATAAAGATCATCACAGAGAGAGTTGTAGTCTGAGTCATGAACTCTCAAAAAACTCAATATATTGTTTATGAACCTTCATAAATAACAAAACAAATCCTTAGAGCTTTCACGCTTTTAAATCGTATGTCCCCGAATCACTATTGAATAATTTTTAGAGAACAGGATAATTTTTTATCAAGAGTTTTTCTTTATAAATTTATTGAGATTCAGTTTATTATTTGAATATGTCATATCAATAAGCACAACTTTTTAGATAGAAATCGTGGTTTGATTTTTCAATAAAATATTGATGCAAGCAAGGTCGTTTCCATTAGTGCCCAAAGCGTGCATTGTCATCTGCACATATGTCTCATTCAAACTAGGCAGGAAGGTTGTATAGTTCAAGGCAAAATATTCTCCCCTTCCAACAATTCTATAGGAATAAGGAGACGTACTGTTCCAAGTGTAAACTGTTCCAATACTTCCACTCACCACAAGAGATTGAAAGTCCAGGTAATCACCTGAATTTTCAACAACACCAGCAGCAGAAATAGTGAGGACATCTTTGTTATTGGGATCTTGAGTGATCTGAACATACAGAGGGATCCAGGTGTTGGGACCTGCTGGACACCTAGACCAAGAGGGAGGGCCATATTTAGAGTTGGAGAGAGTGACAAGAAGAAGGAAGCAGAGCGAGATGAGGACTTTCATCTGAGACCAAGTAAGTTTTAATTAATATTTTATAATTTCATTTGAAATAAGTCAGATAAAAAGTTTGGATTTCCAATGAATTTTGAGTCTGTTCTGTTTGAGAAAGATTTGAGATGCTTTTGTGGATTTCTTTTGAGAAATGCGGAACCCGGAAAAGGCGTCTCATCTATCATTGAGAGGGGAAAAGATTTGAACATGCGGAAGAAAATTTTGCATAAAATCTACTGAACGAGATGATACCTCCTCCCTGAGGAACTTTCTTCGTTTGAAGGCTTGACAGTTTACCTTATTTTTCTGAGAAGAATTATTCATCAGAATTGCCAATGCCAAGAATAAATTGCTTAGATCTTGCTTAAAACTTTATTTCTTCGAAAAAATTAATTGTTCTTGACTTCTGATGATGACATTGTATTTTGTCAAATTGATGTCATCACCACAGTTGTGAAAAAGGCCCAAAAAACCGTCCAGCGACGAAAATTCCCAAAGGTGACAGTTTTGCACCTCTGGCTGTCCAAAGAAAAAGGCCGCAGCCCTCAAAAATCTCTTTCCCTTTAGGGGGAAAAAAAATCAGAAAAGTTTTCAAAGAAATTTTTTTTTTTTAGCTCAAGACATCTCAAAATGATTTCAAACCAAATTTTCTTTTAAAATTTTTGGATTTTTTTCTTGATGACATCCTCATCTTTCCCAGAGACAATTGACATTTTCATCTGAAACTGATGTTTTCTCTCACGAAGTCAAAATAAAAAAAAAATTGAACTCTTTTTGAACCAGTTGAAGAACATTACAAATTGAAAATTTTAAATGAAAGATGAATAAATGAATGAATGTTAAATCCTTGATATATAACTTGTGACTTGAACTATAAAATAAAAGAAAATAAGTTGAATCAAGAAAATGAGGATATTAATTTGATTTTGAACATAGTTTAGAGAGAGTTTCCTTCTATGTTTTTGGGGGTGATAGCTTCGAAATCATTCAGTCGGACGGCACCCCCACGCTTTGTTGACGGTATTTAACAACACTAATCATCACTGTTCAAAATTCCTTGCCACCATGAAAATAAAAGTTCAGGGTGAAAAACACATTGAAGATTTTATAAAGTCTGTGGATGTCTTTTTCTTCTTCTGAACAGAGAATCTATGCTATGGATGCAAAAGAATTAAAGCTGAAACCAACATTGAGAAGCCTCTCAAATCGGTATCTTAAAGCTTTTCGAACCTTTATCTTTTCAATTCAAAAGTTATGTTTTTTTTTCAATCCAAGTCCTTCAAGGACTGGTTAAGAAGACAAGATCTAGGGTCATGATTCAAGAAGAAGAAAGAGCGAGCTGCAATGCTTCTTGCGAAGGAAGATCATTTTTAAACAATTTAAAACAAAGATGAATTTTGAAGATCCTTATCAAGAATAGATTTGAGACCCTCATTTCTCCTTCTCAGTTTGCGATTCTTCGAAAATTTCCAGATGATGATAGGCGATCCTAATTGGGGAAAAAAGTTTTTTGGTTAGAGGCTTTTCTGCAAAAGATTTATTTATATATTTATTTATATGAAGTTTATTGTTTTAATAGATCATATCAATACGAAGATTGAACATTTAAATGGAGATCTCGGTCTGATTTTGTAATGCAATATTGACGCAGCCAAGCACATTTCCATTAGGGCCCAAAGCGCGCATTGTCACATTCATGTTTGTCTGATTCAAATCAGGGATATAGGTTGTGTAGTTCAAAGCAAGATATTTTCCATATCCAACAATTCTATGGAAATAAGGGGTGGTGCTGCTCCAATTGTAATCTCCATTAGTTCCGTTCACCAAAAGGTTTTGGAAATCGACGTAATAACCAAGATTATTCACGAAACCATTAGCAGAAATAGTGATGACTTCTTTGAGATTGGGATCTTGAATGGTGTCAACAGATCTAGGGAGCCAGATTTCATTGGGGCCGACTGGGTAACATGTTCCCCAGGCAGTGGGAACATAACGAGAGTTGGAGAGAGTGACAAGGAGGATTAAGCAGAGAGAGATGAAGGTTTTCATTTGAGATCAAATAAATTTTTAATTAAAAGTAATTTCCTTGGGAGTAAATAGGGTGGAAAGTTCAATTTGAAAACTGATCTTGGATCTGTTTGAGAAAGATTTTATCTGTTTTTTTATGGATTTTCTTGGAGAAATGCCAAGCATGAAGAGAATGATTTAGAGAGAAAAGTTTAAAACCCTTAGAGAATAAATTTGATGATAACCGTACAAAAGATCTGCTTCTCCAAGGTTTCTGTGCCAAGACGACCAAGATACCTCTTTTCTGAAACGTTTTATTGGTTTGGAGAGCTGAGATTAAACCTCATTTTCCTGATAATGATGGCGATTCATCAGAATTTGAAATATCGAGAATAAATTGTTTAGATCTTGCTTAAAATTTTATTGACGTGAAATAAATTAATTAATTTTGAACAATGACGACAATGAATTTTCTATGACTTACTGACATTGCTCCCTCTCTGAAGGATTCTGAAAGGATAACAATATGATAAATTTTTTAATGACTTCTCCTTTGAGAACCTTTTGTCCTCCAGACCGCAAAAACAATCAAACAAATCTTTTCACTTTTCAAGTTTTATGTTTGAATTTGGGTTGTCTTTGGATGAATCCCGAGGACTTGCTGATTTGAAGGGTGTAAGTAGAGATATGAGGTTGTAATTTTTCTCAAAAACATTTTGAGAAGAATACCAGAAATATGAAATCTCAAAGAAACTCTTTTTGTATTGAAAAATCTGTGGCAGAGATTTGATCCATCCATATACTGATTTTACTTTAAAATATCATCCTCTTAAAATTCTGGAGATTCTTAAAGTTTATCAATGCTATAAGAGTCTCCAGCCTCGAAAAACTCCTTCTTTAGACTCCTATTGAAAGATTCCTGTAAATTTGGAAGAGTTTTTTTATAAAATATTTTTCCTTCAGAGATTTATAAATTATTTATTTCCAGTTTATTCTTTATATATCTTTCGATGCAGAATATGAAGCATTTTAGATAGAAGTCACAGTCTGATTTTGCAATCCAATGTTAACACAGCCAATCTCTCCGTAATCATCAAGAGCATGAAGAGTCACATTCACACTTTTCTCATTTAAATCAGGAATATAACTTGTAAAATTCAAGCAAAATCTTTCTCCAAATTCAACCGTGTATTTATAAGGAGCGGTCACGTTGAAAGTATAAGCTGATCCAACACTTCCATTCACAAAGAGAGACCTGAAGTCGTTAGAATATCCGCCTCTAAATATGTAGCCACAAGCAGATATCGTGATAACCTCCTTAAGCTTAGGGTTCTGAATTACATTAGCAGTCTGAGGGAACCATATTTGACGAGCATCAAAGGGGCATCGAGAGAAGGTAGGAATATATTGAGAGTTGGAGAGAGCGGAGGTGGCGAGGAGGAATATAAGGAAAGAGATAAAAGTTATCATTTGGGAAATTTGAATTGAAATTTTGTAATTAAGATGACTCCTTTTTGGAATAAATAAGGTGGAAAGACGAGTATTGAACTTAAGTTTAATACAAAAAATTCTCGTCTGCTTGAAAAAGGTAACCTGGTTTTCAAAATCTGCAACAACACTATGAATAAAATCTGAAGATGATGGGAAAGAAAGCCTTAACCAAGCCATTTTCTCCAGGGGGGCATGCCTTTATGAGATGTGAAGCTTTCCTTTGGTCGTTTTGTTCAGATTTTCAACAGATTTCAGGCCGACAAAAGAGCCTCAGATCAGAAAAAGTCTTCATAACCGAAAGTAGAGACAATAAATTGTTTAAACCTATTTTTAATTTTTATTTACAAGAAATCATTTCAGTCATTTTAGTCTTTCTGGTACCGTAAGCCTTCTGAATTCTTGTCCATTGAAGCCAATTGAGCCATTCAAATTAGAGAGATTAGGAAGGGAAAACTGAGCTCAATGAAACTTTGAAAATATACAAACTCCTTTCCACCGATTTATCATGATGATTGGCTCCTCTCTTTGTCAACATCTTTAGTGATAAACAATCAGAAATTGAAAAAAAAAACTCAACAGTACTATTGAATTTTCCACAAAAGCACCGATGAAAAGAAAAGGTTTCTGAGATCATATTGAAAGCGAAAGAAGGATGGCATCTGTGTTTTCTCACTTAAAAATAAATCACATTTCAAATATTTCTGATCTTGCCTCATCTCTTACATCATAAGTTCTTTGCAAAAAGCTGGTCTGAAATCTCTCTAGAGCGACAGTTTTGGAGTCTATGAGCTTTGGTGATGGTTTTTAAGGGCATTGTTTTTTCTTTCAGAAAAATGACCCTAAAAAAGATGGCGAACTTTTTTGAAAAAGTAGAATTCCCTTGGCTCAAAAGAAGTTCTTCAGAATCTATCCTTTTACTGTTGCGGAATGGACTTGCGTGTACTGAATATTTTTGCCCTGAAACGCAGATAACTGGCTCCCAGTCTTCCTTGGCTTTGATTTATGAAGGAATGGGACAACGTTTTGTTGCTTGACTTCTTTCATAAAATTGGAGAGACAGCAAAAGTCAATTCCTTTTTTCAATCATTTATGGAGGCCAATATCTTAAATCCTCACATAAAGATGGAGAAGATCTTCTTTGACGAAAAAAATTATCTTCTGTGTTTTTTGCAAGTATTTCAGAAACGGATTCACAAGGATAACTTTTCAAAGAGAAACCAAATGAGGCTGATTTTTCAAAAAAATACTATCTCTCAACGTCTCTCAAGGAAGATTTCGCACTGACGATAGCACCTTTTCAAAGACTTTTTTTTTCCCCTTAAGAAATAATGTGATAAAAGGATTAAATCTCAGAAGTGAGAGCTCTTGTACCTGAAGTGAAAACAGAATAAAAAACCTCGACTTTCTTCAAGGGCGAGCCCAATTTTTTTTGGAATTTTGAACCCATGCATGATTCTGCAAAACAAAATTCTCCTCTCTAAGCTCCGTCTTTTTGGGAAGGTGATATCTGTCTAGTAAATTTTTTCCTTTGAGATCACACCTTTTTAAAAATATACTGTTGAATCCTTTGATTTTCATGCCCCCTGCCCTAGAAATTTTTGCCAACCAGTATGAACTTTAAAAAAACTTCGAAAATAAAACCTCAAAAAGCATGAAATTCAAAAGGCAAAAAAGGTATGAAAAAAAAACCCAAAAGATTTTCTTGTGGAGAAAACTAAAATTTTCGCAAATCCAGATTAATTTCTTAGTGAGCTCTGTCTGGAAACAATCGATATTGTCAGAAAAATCTTTGGGTTTTTTCAGAGACTTGTCTTTTGGTTTTTCTGTTTTTCATTTCGAAAAAATTTTTTTTCTGAAAAAAATCTGAACTTAAAAAAAAAATTAGAAAATTTCAGAATTACCAAAAAGTATGAAAATCAAAAGACCCAACAGCAAACTCCTGCTAGGGCTGTGACCAGGGCGTCATGATAGAAGGACCTTTTAGAAAATCCGGCCTTCTCTGATACATCGAGTACTCTCATTTTTCTAATGTGGAGTTTTTTTCTGAGGTGCCATGTAACCACATTTTGCGAAAAAAATTAGAGATTTGATCTCAAAGGATTATTATTTGAGCAGGAAACAATACGAATCTGCCACTTCGATATTGATATGCGAGTCAGAATTTCTATCTGCTCTCTTTATAACAAAATCTGATAAAAATTAAATTTTTCTGTTTCATTCAATTGATGTCATTCTTTATTTTGTCTGCGTCATTCAAAAAATGATAACATAAATTATTCTTCCAAAGAAATGGTCTTTTAAGAGTGGTTTGAATGTTATCGGAGGCAAATCTGGAAGAGTTTCTTTTTTATTTTCTTCAGAGAATTAAGGATATGTAGAAAAGCTTTTTTCCCGTCTTGAGATTTCAGTAAGGAAGCTTGCAAATCAGAATCATTTGGCCCATTTTCCCATCATCTTTGGTCAAATACAAGTCAATAAACTTTTTCAGAGGCCCTTGTTGGAAAAATAGAAGAGATATACTTATTAACCTACTCTATAATTTAAATTTAATGAAAAGCTTGCTCTTCTTTCTAAATTCACTTTACATTTAAAGGAACATGAAAGTTAGAGGAGGACTTGAGCATCTTTAAGATCTTGGTATAGTTTTTTTGTTTGTTGGAATTACTTTAATTATTTAGGTTCATACTTTCAGATTCTGAAATTATTATATAGAAAGCAACTCAATTATAAACCAAGGTTCTGTTGTTCAGGAGAATATCGATACATCCAACCTGATAACTATAATCATCAATAGCCAAGATGCTCACGTTCACTTGAGTTTGATTCATATCAGGAATATAGGTCGTATAATTGAAGCAAAAGTGCCCGCCAGTTGATTCAATATAATGATAAGGAACTGTGGTATTCCAGGTATAGCCTGTTCCAATTCTTCCAGTCACCTGAAGATGATTAAAAGTCGTGTACCAGCCCGCTGAGGCGACGCCTCCGCAAGCAGAAAGGGTAACAACTTCCTCGACATTGGGATTTTGTTTTATGGTGACACCATTGGGGAACCATTGTTGAAAATTAGCGGTGCAGTTTGTCCATGTAGGGATGAGTGTGGAGGTTGAGAGAGCGAGGGTGGTGAGGAGGACCAGAAGGGAGTAAGGGGAAGTTTTCATTTTGGAGGAAAAAAGAGTCTGGCAAAATAAAATTTAAAGTGAAATCTAAAAAATGATTATAAAATTGAGCCCCTTTGAGAAGTTAATTGTGTCTTGTATTTTTTTTTTTGTTTAAGCAGAAGAAATCCCTTTAATTTGCCAAAGATTAATCATAATTACGAGTATACAATATCTACGTTTTCAAATGTCCAGATATAAAGCCTGTCTTAGGAATAAAATTTCAGCAAAATCTTTCATGTCGATTTAAAACAAAATCCGAGGAAATCTCGATATTTTGTTGCATTTCCAATACCTTCACCATCATTCATGGCAGGTGAACTTCTGCATGTTTTTTCGTCTTGATGTGATTCTGAGAAAGCTGAACTCCACATAACCTCTTCATCTTTAATTGAGAGGTTCGTTTTGTAAAATTTATCATCGGCATGTAATTCTAATGTACGAGAGTCTCTTGGTAAACACCACCTCAACCCTTTCTCAACCAAAGCTTGATTTTCTTTATCTATTAAATCTTGAACTTTCTTCTCTGTATTTCCATATGATCGAAATACAAGACATCCGGTTATTCCCATTCCGATACAAGTGACTTGAGACATGCCCACAAGAGCTGATTTGGGGCACATGCTTCCTCTGGCTGCTAAAAGACTAAAGATAAGAGAGATTGCGAGACCAGTTTCAAGATCTCGCTGAACACTTTGTGGTTGTTGTCGGTCAAGGAATTCAACGTTCCGAGGCAGCTCATTGATTTGGGCAGACGTGAGTTGATTGTGAATGATAGAAGGAGAGTAGGAATATGGGATGAATTTAGTGGTATGCTTATCCAAAGGGAAGGGTATCCCAAAGTCTGTTTGAGATGCTGACCTCTGAGGGTGCATTGAAATTGAGTTGAGTTAAATATTTTTTGATGATTATCCTCTTGATTCTGAGTAGTTTTGTAGTTTTGTGAGTTCTTGATTAAATCTTGTATTTGAGAAGTATTGCATCGGAAAGTTTCAATCAGAATTCAGTGTGAATAGATTTGATAAAAAAAATGATTGAAGTCTCTTGAAATTTCCCTAATTTCTTTCAGAAAAAATTATCCCCAATGAAAAATAATTAGAGAGGTCTTCAAAAGAACAATAACCATATGATGACGTGTTCGTTTAGAGCTTTGAGAAGAAATAAAATTAAAATTTTCTTGACAGACTCATGATTATCAATATACAATATCTACATTTTCAAACGTTCAGATCTAAAAACTGTCTGAGAAAATAGATTTCAGCAAATATTTGTTTGTTGTCTATTTAAAACAAAATAAGAGGAAACCTTGGATAGTTTGTTGCATTTCCAATATCTCCATCATTTATGGCAGGTGAACTTCTGAATATTTTATTGTCTTGATGTAATCCTGAGGAAGCTGAGGGGCTCGACATAGCCTCTCCATCTCTAATAGAAGGGTTCATTTTGTGAAATTTATAATTTGTATGCAATTCTAATGTCTGAGAGTCTCTTGGTAAACACCACCTGAGTTCTTTTTCGACCAAAGTTTGATTTTCTGTGTCAATTAGCTCCTGTATTTGATTATATCTCTTTCTCTCTTTGTAAAAGTCAATACATCCAATGATTCCGATTCCTATGGCAACCACCCGGACCAACCTGAAAGGATTCATTTCCGTCAAGACAGGTGGTCCAAAGAAAGCACAGAAAAGGGCTAGCGTGCCTGTTGCAGCCATTATTTGTGTGTTACTCCATAGTTTGACACGGTAAATGGCTTCAATTTTTTCAGGTAATTCATTTATTTGGGCAGGTGTAAGTTCATCGTGGATTATTGAAGAAGGGTAAGAGTATAGGATGAATTGGGCGGCATTCTTATCCAAAAGAAAAGAAATACCAAAGTCTGTTTGAGATGCTGATCTCTGGGGGTACATTGTAATTGGGCTGGATTAATTAGACCCTTGATTCTAAGTAGTTTGAGAGCTTGATAATTCTCTGATAAAATCTTGCATTTGAGAATTATTAGGTAGGAAAGATTGAATCAGAATTCATATGAATAGATTTACTCCAGAAATTTTTTATTTTATCAAAGTCTCTTGAAGTTTACTTAATTTGTTTCAGAAAGAATCACCTCCAATGGTGAGGAATCATAGAGGTCTTCAAAAGCAAAATTACCAAATGATGAATTTTTTTTTCAGAGAAGAAAGAAAATCTCTTTAAAATAAACACACTTTTATCTATTCATAAATCAAGGTCTTATTTTTCAATAGAATATCAATACATCCAACCTGATAATTGAAATTATCAATAGCCAAGATGCTCACATTCACTTGAGTTTGATTCATATCAGGAATATAGGTCGTATAATTTAAACAAAAGACCCCTCCAGTCACTTCAATGCCATCATAAGGAACTGTGCTATTCCAAGTGTAGTCTGCTCCAATGCTTCCATTGACTTCAAGGTGATTAAAAGTCGTGTACCAGCCTGCTGAAGCAACATTTCCACAAGCAGAAAGAGTGGTGACCTCTTTGACATGATGATTTTGTTTTACAGTGACGTTCCTGGGAAACCATTGCTGGAAATCAGCAGAACAGTTTGTCCAGGTTGGGATAAATTTGGAGGTTGTGGTAGCGAGGGTGATGAAAAGGAGAAGAAGGGGGCAAAGAGAAATTTTCATTTGAGAGGAAAAAAGAGTCTGGCAAATAAAATTTGAAAGCCAAAAGTGATTATAAAAATTTGAGCCTCTTTTTGAAATAAATTTTTGATGACTAAATTTATAAATTCATCATTTGATTTTAAATGAAATATTTTTGTCTCATTAAGTAAGAAGTAAGATAGCGAGCCTTTATAAAATAATAAGCAAGCGGATATTTATTCTAAAACTGATGCATAAAGAAGAGAAAAGATGCAATAAAAACCACCTTATTTAAAACAAAATAAGGCGATATTTTGATCCTTTTGCTTGCTTTCCAACCTCATCATCATTAATAGTAGATGGATTTCTGAACATTTTTCTGTCTTGATCTACTTTTCTTGACATAATCTCTTCATCTTTAATTGAGAGGTTCGTTTTGTAAAATTTATAATCGGTATGTAATTCTAATGTCTGAGAATTCTTTGGCAAATACCATCTAAGCCCTTTCTCAATTAACTGTTTATTCTCCTTGCTGATCAACTCCTGAACCTTCCTCTCTGTATTTTTGTATGAGAGAAAGGCAAGACATCCAGTTATTCCCACTCCGATGCAACCTACTCGAGACATTTTGCAAAGGGCTGATTGGCAACATAAGCTTTCTCTGACTGCATCTAGGCACAGAATAAGAGATACTGCGAGACCAGCAGCAAGATAATTATTCACACTTTGCGGCTGTTCGCGGTAGAGGGATTCGATTTTTCTGGGCAGTTCGTTTATCTGGGAGTATGTGAGTTGGTTGTGGGTGGTCGAAGGCGAGTATGCATATGGGATGAATCTTGTGGCATGCTTATCCAAAAGGAAAGAAATGCCAAAGTTTGTTAGGGATGTTGGTCTTTGAGTCTTTTTCATTGGGAAAGTTTAAATTTATTATAATTCTGCTAAATATTGAGCAATTTAATTTTCGGGTTTGATATTAGGTAAGATTTCTGATAAGGTTATTTCAGATGTTTGTTAGCGGTTTAAAAGAGCTTAAGGAACATAGAACAAAATCTTTCTCTGTTGACAAATGTCTAAAAGACCCTTCAGGGGAGGTTTTCCTCAGGAACAAGAATTGATCTGAGTAAACTTCATCAAAATAAGGGATAATTTTATTTGACAAAAATAAATAGATTTTCTTTATCAGTTCAAGATATGGAATGAGAAATAGCCACATGTAAAAGTTTCAAATTCGACATTTCGAAAGCAAAAGTATCATCAGATGACGTGTTCATTTGAAGAAGGAGAAGAACTAAAATTACAATTTTCTATACATGTCCATAAAATAAACATCATTTAAAGAAGAATGCAAGTCCTGTCTGGCCTTTATATAAACCCTCACTTCACAGGCAAACCATCAGCCTCTTCGTTGATCGCTGTTTTACTATAGTATAATTTATAATCAGGACATAATTCAATTTTCTCAAAAACCTGAGGGAAGCTCCACCTCAGTCCTTTAGGACTCAACCTCAAATTCGCTTGAGTCAACAATTCATAAGCGTCTTTATAGGCGCGTCTATGACTCCTCCAGAGATAATATCCAATTATTGTAAATGCCACAATATTCAAAGGCTTTCCGTAAGGCCTCACCCATTCAGGCACTGGCCGATAAATTTCCAAGAAATACGTATTAATAGCAATAACAGTGGTAGATCCAATGAATAAAGTCCCAAGAATTTGTTTTTCTTTATTTTTGTATAGATAGCTAATTTGGCTTAAAGTATCATTGAGCTCCTGCGGGGAAAGTTTATTGTCAACAAGAGAAGGGTTATAGGAGGTGGTTTCGAAGGTTCGTGTTTGGGAATTAAAAGGAAAACTGATTCTTTTGGTTGACTGAGTTGGATCTTGAGGATTAGAAGACGACATGAGATCTGTGATTTTAAAAAAATTAAAGCACAGGATTTCCTCTTGTATTTTTATATCTGATCAAAAAGTTAATTCAGCAGGCGTGAAAACCTCAATATTAGATAACTTTTCTGTTCACATGAGAAAGCAGTCATTCTCGAAAGAGGATGATTCTCTGCTATAGAACTTTCGTATGGATAGAAATGAACAAATCTACAATAAAATATACATTTTAAATGAAACTATCAAAACAAAATTGTTTCTTTTCACAAAAAATTCGTCTAAGCTATAATTATGAATATAAAACTTATCCTCGCGCCTGTGAAGGTCTTAAATCTCTTGGCTTCCATCATTATCATCAATGGATAATTGATTTGGGTCGTGTGTATAATCTGGATAGAGTTCGATCTTGCTAAAACTTTGTGGGAAATACCATCTAAATCCTTTTGGAACTGTCCTTTGATTGGCCTGTTCTAAAAACTCAACAGTCTCTTGCTTGGCTTTTCGATTTAGATTCCATATGTGCAGCCCGCCTGCTGTAAATATCAAGGTGTTGAGACCTCGATATAAAGGGTTTCTCAAATAATATGGAATATAACGACCCCAATCATATGAAAGCCCCTGAACGGCGACAAAACCGAAAGCGCTGAAGAAGACACCCCGAAATATTCTATCTTCTTTCTTGCGATAAATCTGGTCTATTTGATTTAAGGTATCATCTATTTCTTCAGTGCTTAGTTGGTTGGCAGTAAGAGAAGGATGATAAAAGCTTCTATCAAAGGTTTCTGTCTCTGTCTTTAATGGGAAGCTTATCCTTTCTTTTGACTGGCTTGGTTCTTGGTGGGAAGAAAACATTTGCCGAAGGTATTTTAAAAAATTAAAACAGCTGAATTTCAAGCTTTATTTATATGAGAAAGGGGATAAAAATTTATCAGACAGAATTGAAAGGACACTTCAACATGAGGCTAATTTTCTGTTCATATCAAATCAAACTGTATCTGATCTTATTATTCAATGTGAGAACTTTTGTACTGATGAAAATTGAAGACTGTCTTGAGTCTTTTATAGATTTACAAAAATACATGTCTTTCATAATGACTACAATAAGCAAGCGATTTCTTCTAACTAAAAATACTCTATTGTTCTCCTCAAAGTATACTCAAACCTGACCCCGAGGAGTGTTAGGAACCTTTATTTCAATCATCATTGGCAGATATTTTATTTGGATCGTATGTGTAATCTGGATACAGTTCAATCTTTGCAAAGCTCTGAGGAAAGTACCACCTAAATTCTTTGGGGATTGTCCTTTGATTGACCTGTTCTAATAATTCACCAGCCTGTTTCTTGGCCTTCCTGTTGTGGTTCCAAATGTACAATCCGGCTGCTGCGAGAGCCAGGACATTAATACCTCTTTGAAACTCCTTTTTCTTCGGGTGTTCGATCTCAAAATGCCATTTATCTGGAAGATTCCAGACTATAGTACCGAAAATACTGCAGAAAAGAACACGAAAGATACGCTCTTCTTTCTTTCGATAGATATTATCAATTTGGCTCAGAGTATCTTCTATTTCTTCAGTGCTTATTCTGTTGGAAGTCAAAGAAGGATGGTAGAAGCTTCGATCAAAGGTTTCTGTATCTGAATTCAATGGGAAGCTGATCCTTTCCTTTGACTGACTTGGCTCTTGATGGGAAGAAAACATGAACTGAAGGGATTTTAAAAATTAAAACGGCTGAATTTCAAGCTTTATTTATATTATCCAGGGATAAAAAATCTTACTAGAAAGGAGGATAATTGAAAAGATCTCTAAGATGGAGATTTAGAAGATGGTACGATTATAGGATGATATGCAAGAAGTGTGTTATAATGAAGAGAAGTTTTTGGATTGGTCATTGGGATTACGATACTGATAAGTCAAAATTGGCTTCTCTTGTGAGATCTGATCAGGTCTTAACAAAATCTTATCTCAGGATATACGTGTTAAAATTGCAGATAAGTGAGGGCATTGTTTTCTTATCTTGGTGATCTTTTAATTCAGGAATATAATCATTGTAAATTATTATCATAAACATCAAAGGGTGATGACAAAAAATCAAAAAATTTCTTCTATACAAACATAACATTGATTGCTAAACATTGTGACCATTCTTGTGCTTGATCAATCATATCTGGCTTCAACAATTGACCACTCTTTCCAATACGAATTATTCTTGTTTCTAATATAATTTTATATCGCCCCTCTCTTCCTCCTCCTCTTCTTCATTCTCTGCTTCTGGCGCCTCTTCCTGAACTTCTTCAGCTTCTTGTGCTTCTTCCACCTGCTCTTCTTGGACTTCTTCAGCCTCAGAACTCTCTTCTTGAATCTCTTCATATTTCGCCTCTTCAGCTTGTGCTTCCTCTTGTTCTTCTTCATTATCAGGAGAATTATAAGCTATTTTCGTACAATCCAAGATATAAGACTTGGCACAGAAATCCAAGCTAAACTCGAAGTTTTCACCAAAATCCAAGACTTGAGACCTTCCATGAAAAGAGTTCTTAGAATATGCAGTCAAAACACAATCAGAACAGAAACCACCATCAGCACTTGTAAAACTTGTCAAAGTCACCTCGCCGTCAACAGTATTTCCCAAGAAAGGAGCCTGTTGAGAAGTTTCGCCAACCTGAGGCATGAAGCAAAAATTATTGTTATTTCCAGTGCTTGAACGGCCAGAAAGGCAAATTTGGCAGCTTTCTTGAGCTTGAGAATAGCCAAGAATGGCAGCAGATAGGAGAGTAATGGTGTAAAGTTTCTTCATATTTGGGGAAAAAGAAAGATATTGGGTTTTATTATGGTAAAAGAAAATTTTGGGTCGTTTTTGTAATGAAAAGCGTTGATTGTGGAGGCAAAATTGGAAAAGGGAGAATAAATACCTAGAATTGACCTTTTTGTCCTGGATTTAATCATTAAAGAGGCTGAAAACAATGAGTTTTTGTTATAAGAAAAACAGATAAGAAATCATCGAAAATTCATGCCCGCTTTGGACTAAATTTTAATTTCATCCTCGTCATTACATTTTACAATTGAAAAGGAAATTCAGACTTATCAGGGATGGTTCATCGAGAAATCAACGCTGGGGTCTGCCTCTAAGTGCTATAAAGGGCGGACTTAGGGGAGGATGTAGGGAGAGAAGAGAAACAAGGGGTACAAAAGAAGGGTGGGATTAATTCTCTGATAAGATTAGAGAGAAAATTAGTTTTTTATCTTTTCGCTTAGAAGTAAATTTAATAGAATTTAGACCTCACTCCAGAAAGAGCTAATCTTTGGTTTTTAAGATGGCAAAAACAATGCCCATGGAGGTTTTTAGGGTTGATAACTCTCTTTAAGATTAAAAATCATGATCTCACCTTTTTTTTTAACATGAATTAGAATTGATAAAATTTTTGAAGATGAATATTATTTGAGGCTCTTTTTCTGGCCTTGCCCATTATTAACGAATATTGTAGGAACTACAATGATTGAAACCTCTACTTCTTATCAGAAGGGCTTGGTAGGGATTTCTTTAGACTCTTTGATTCGAATAGATCCTTCGGCGGACTGAGTCAGTTCTGATGATTTTGTTGAGGTATAAAAGGGATAAAAAGATTGAAATTCAACCTTGAAGAATTTTGGTTTAAAGCTTTGGCTTTCTAGATGTTTTCTAATATGAGGGTCTAAATTTCTGAGATATGGGAAAGCTAGAGAATTGGTTCAACTGATACAGGAATTATTGACGATGAGTTTGCTTGCGCCTTTTGAAGATCTCAAAGAGGGATAACGAAATCTTTTCCTGTGATTTATGATCTAGGGAGCCAGATTGAGTTTGAGATAAAAATTTCATTTGTTAGGTTCTGAAGAGAAGAGGACTGATTCATTAAATTTGATTTAATTCTTGTTGAACTCTGAGGCAGTATTGTACAATAAATGTTATAAATCTGGCTCACAACTCTAATGATAAAAATTTTTTAATTCATTGAATCTTTACATGTTACTTTCAGAGAAGATATCTTTGCCAAAACAACACTCATGAGAAGCCAGTGTTGATAAGCTCTCGTTTATTGGAAATTTTAAGAGAATAAGGAAAGAAAAATCAGTACTAAAATTGATGAATTTTATTCTGAAGGATCATACAAGGAAAATTGAGCTCCAAAATTTTCTATAAAGAAAGAAAAACTTGTCGAAACAAGACTCAATTACTGTAAGATCCAAGAATGTCAATCAAGGATAATGAAAGGAGAGTGAGAGGGTAATTTTTTTGTAATTTCTGCTTTTGATTTTCAAGAAAGCTCGGCGAGTCTTTTGATATTCTTAATTGAATTTCAAAGGGAAAAACTTCTAATACAAGAGCAGATCCCTTCGTTCTCCAAGTTTTTAGCTCTTGACTCTGGATCTGATGGATGAAAATATGCAAGGCTTTGAGAAATCGAAGATTGACAAGAATCTCTTCGAAATTTGATTGGAGTATTTTTTTGAAAAATATTACCGGGATTTTTTAAATCGTAGAATATGGAACAAATCAACAAAAAATTTTAGATTTCAAACTTTGTATTCCCATGAACCTCAGCATCCAAAAGAAAGACGTTGCATTCAGAGATTTTTCAAAGCTTATCAAGGCTTGCCAAGAGTAAAGAAAGTTTTGTTTTGCTTTCATTGTGGACAAAATCTCTTAACAAAAGTTTTCCATTGAATAAAAACAGTCCAGTGTAACAAATGAATAATAAACCCTTGCTTCAAGTTGTGGTAAAGCAAGAGTTTCTTGTTGATCGAAAGAAAAGACTTGTTTTTGTGATATCTTCAAGCAGAATTAGATCGAGAAAATAAATCCAACTTGCCAAAAAAACTTTTGATTTTTGTGTTGAATTGAGGCTTTGAACGAATTGGGCAAATCTTTGTGGGTCTATTCAAGAGGTAGAAGGGCATTATGGGGGTATATAATTTTAAAAAATGGCACTTAGCCCATTCAAAAATTGGACCCTCTTTTTTGTTTGTTCGAAATCTATTTAAGCTCTAAATAGTACAATGTACTCAATTTCAATTTAATTTTTTGCCCCGCAAAAAGAAAAATCCTTTTCAAGTGTGATCTCCCTCATAATTTTCTCCCAGATTTTCTTTTTGGACGTCTGTTGGGACATGCTTTGATATCCAAATGCGTCATTTCTAAGTTTATTAGCCGAAAAACTGAGGAGAAAAGAAGTGAATTCTTGGCTATTTTCCCTCCACATCTTTATTAAGGATTAATTTTGAATTGAGGTATATTGTTTGTAAAAATCACAATTTTTACTCCCAGCCACAACTTCCTCAGAATTTAGACTTTTCCAATATTGCGCCTTCTTCTTCTCAAGTCAAGAAGTTATTTGTCTCAACATTTTTCGATGAGAACCTCCAAAAATCTGCTCATTCCTTTTTGGATATTTTCAAAGGAGAAGCTGATTCCTCACCGGAAAACCTTCTTCATTGCAAGGGAACAAGGTGGAGATTCGCCTCCTTAGAGGTTGAGTCGAATTATTTCCAAGTTTAATTTTTTGTCGCCAACATTTTTCCTGATTTTACCTCCTAAACAAACGCTTTTGTTGACAAATTTAAAAGGGGGACCAGTTAGCATATCTATAATATAATTCAAAAAATACAACTCAACATGGCCTCATTCATCAAAAAATCTCTTTTGGTCGGAGCTCTCCTCAGCTTATTCGGCAGTACCCAAGCCCAAGAATCCTGCCAAATTTGTCTTGATGGAAATAAGGGCAGAAATTGCTTTATGGCTCAAGTTGAAACAAAAGAAGACCAAGCTCCTTTTACTGGATATGATGATGGAGTTCCAAACAGTCTTACCAGCTTTACTGGTGCTGATGGAGGATTCTGTCAAGACTGTGTTTTGACAGCTTATTCTTCCAAGAATTTTGGTGGACGTAGCAAGGTTTTGGACTTTGGTGAGAACTATCAATTCAGTTTGAATTTCTGTGCCAAGTCTTATAGATTAGAGTGCACTCGTGTGAGATATGATCCTCCTGGAAATGGAGGTGAAGAAGAAGAGGAGGAAGAAGAGGAAGGATGGCAAGGAGATGAACTCTATTAGAAAAATGAATTGATGGTTGTGTATTCAAGTGATGGATATGAATGAATAAAATGGCTTTTTATATTTTTATGAATTAATTAAAGAAATCAGATCATGATTCTGTTGTCTAAGAAATATTGTAACAAATGTCTGTTGTATAATAAAACTTCTATTTTGAATTTTGCTTCAAGAACTAACAAGAAATTTCTTTTCAACGATGCAAGTAGTAGTTTATTTTTTGCAACAACAAGGGTTCATATTGATTATTCATAAAAATAATGTTAATTTCTATTGAGACTTAACCAATCAAGCTCAAAAGAAGGGAAGTTATTTCAGAAAATTTAAGCCAGATTGTTTTATCTCAGAGCTCACTTCACTTTTCTTCAATTCTAATAATTTTTTTGGTTATTAAAATTCTCAAAAATAAACAGAGAATTTGATGTCCCCAACGTAACAACCCCACCGTTATAAAACGAGCCAGTTTTTTCTACTTTTATTACCTCCTTTTCTGATAGTTTGAAATTACTTGCCTTTTTCCGCTTTTTAAACTTCTCAAAACTTAGGCTTCAAAATGCGCCTATTGCTCCAAACATATCCTCTCAAAAAGCTTCTTTTAAACCCCAAAGTTCACTCACTCAATACCTCTCTCACCCTTTGACAAGAGGATCCTCTGTATCATTTTTAAAGCGACATTCTTTCACCTTGAAAATCAAAAATGAGTATGACATTCAAAAAGCCTCCTCCGTCAAAGTTGAAAATTCTTCTTTACCTCCCTTTTAAAAAACCGCTCTCATCTTCGAATATTTAAACGAACAAAAACTCAAAAATTTATAATCATCTCAAAAACAGAAGAATTGGCTTTGTTCACAACCTCTTCAATGGTCTCATCCATCAAAAAGTTTCTCCTAATCGGAGCTCTTTTCGGCTTATTATCCATTGTTCAAGCCCAAGAGTCCTGCCAAATTTGCCTTGAAGGCAACCCATTGATCCCTGGGAATCGGGATGGAATTTGTTTCATGGCTCGAGTTGGAGTTGAGATGGAGCAAGCTCCTTTTGCAGGCTCTTATGATGGAATTCCAACCAGTCTTTCGAGCTTTACATACGCTTCTGGAGGCTTTTGTCAGGATTGTATTATGACTGCTTATGCTTCAAATAATTTGGATGGAAACTTTAGAGTTTTGGACTTTTCTCAAGATTTTGAATTCAATCTGAATTTCTGTGCCAAGTCCTATAGATTAGCTTGCACTCGAGTTGTTTATGGTCCTCCTGGAGGAGAAGAGGAAGAGGAGGAAGAACAAGGACAGGAAGATTAAAGAGAAAAGAAGATTTTATTAATGGGATTGTAAATTGAAAGTAATTAGTAAAATAAAAAATATTACTAATTTATCAAATATATGAAAAAACGGAGATAATGAATGAAATTAAAGTTTAATGTTGTTTTGAATAATTAACTCTTGAATTATGATCATGAAGTCTCAGACTTTATTGAGATACAGCAAAAGTTTAATACCTTTTTAAAACCAGATTCGACGAACTGATTGATCCACAAGTTCTTTTCTAAGGCCAACAATATGCTCCTGCGCCAATGTCAAATCCATTCAAACCCTTTGGTCAGTCGTAAATCAGCACTTCTCTGTGTCCAACAGGAAGTAAGGTTTTAAAGTGATTTATGAGATTTTACGAAATGCAAACTCAAAGTTCGATAGACCTTAAACTGCCTCTTGGTTCTATGGACTCATTCTCTGAGGTTCAATAAGTCATCGAAAAACCCTCAGAAAACGATAAATCAATTTCTATCAAAAATTTCAAAAGCAAAAACCTCAATATCTTGGCTTTGGAAACTTAATTGATATTGACCAAAAGAGAAAAATACTTTCTTCAAATTGATCTCATATGATTTAACAATAAATTTTCTCTTTAAATCATCCTTGGTTAATGATTAATTCTATAAACGTTTATATATCTCATGATGATCCATTCTACCGTTCGATTAAAAATCGATTTGAATAGAAGCAAGAGATTCAGCAAGATTATTTAATAAAATTTTCTGATGTGAATTAAAACTTTATTGAAAAATTGTTTCATCTGAGCTTTTTAAGGAAAGTTGTCCACTCTTTGATGATCAATGAACTTTTCCCTCTTGCAGATTTTCGAAAAGATCAACTCACACCATCTCATTTGACCTCGAGTTTCCTTTTTTGTCTTCTATCGGAAAGAAGGTTTTATGGTGATTTGTTCAGTCATCTAACCAAATCCTATCTATGCCTTGAAGATTCATGGAGTTCTAAACTGAATTCACAATCGCCATCCCCCTTGATCTTCTGAAGAGCGTAATTCGTCTGGGTGCTTCCCAAGTTTTGAAGACGAAGTGGAATCAGAAAATTCTCGTCTTTGTCTTTACAAAACTTTGAAGAAAGTTTAAACAAAAGGCGCCTGGTGAAAGAAATGACTTATGGAGTGTAAGCGATGATTTTTGGCGATTTGAAAGAATCAACTTTGAATTCAGGGATTTAGGCTTTCTTGTATCAAAATCAAATAACTAGAATTTTACTGATAAACCTCATAAAGATTTGTTTTAGATAGGACTTAATTTTGAAAATTTGCCGAATATCTGTTTTTTTCGAATCACAAAAGCTCTTATCAATATTTGTTGATCTTTTATTTTTCAAAGGTCAGAAAATTGAAATCCATTCTTCCTTGAAAATGATTATTCTCATTAAAAAATCCATGAGAGTTGAGATTGAGTTATCAAGTGAAATTAACTTTTGATCTTTATTTGTTAATTTCCTGTGCCAATTCAAAGAAATCTCAAGGCTCAGGTTCGGTATTCTCATTTCTTTCTTTGCTAGTTTGATTTTCAGAAAAATTGATTTTTTTTTTGTGTGAAATCTTTTTGAGATTCTCATTTTTGACTCTTGACAATAAAATGGTTTGAAGAGAGTCGAAGCTCAGAGAATCGATTCTTTGAGGATGGGCAGATTTTCTTGATTGATAAATTTTTATGATCAAAATTGAAGTTTGATTTGATCAAATCAATTAATGACGATTTCTCTTTTCCTTGCCGCTTTTTAGACAATTCGCTCTTTGATAAAGGAGCTTTTCTTGAGCTGAAATACGGCTCTGTGACACCAATCAACTTATTCAACCCTTTGCCGATCCAGGATGCCCAGCTTTGTGCAAAAAATGATGAGTAAGGTTTTCTTGGGATCTGTGTTGCAGCAGAATTTGAAGTTAATGAATAAAACAATTACCAATTACACATGAAAATTTTTTTTTTTATTAAAATAATTTCAATGACTTTCGAATGTCCTTCGGCTTTCGGAGGGCTCTCTCTTGATAAAATGTCCAGGAATGGTCTTTAAAACGACTCAGAACACAAAAAAACTGATCTCTATGCTAAAAACTCAACAAGGAAAAAGGCAGAGACATGAAGATCTTTATTGGAATTTTGATAGCGGCAAGAATTCAAATCTCAAGCAATCCTTAAGGAAAAGTTTAACTCATCTATTTTTTCCAGTTTGATCCAGTGAGAAGCACAGAAAACTTCCAAATTCGCAACGATACAAAAATAGGGAAAAATTCAGACTGTTTTTTGAATTTGTTATTGAGGAAATTCCTGAAAGCATTTAATTATGATTTGACTCAAAAATTTTTTGAGGATTGAGCAACTTGCAACATACAAAAGAGATATGATCAGAGCAGTCCACAATTTCAGGTTATTCCTTACCTTTTCTATAACCTTCATCACTCATCCTCAAAACGAATTATTTAGATTGGTTTTAATAAATGAAATGTTCAACAGAAATTAGTTTGGTTTAGCCTTCCTTACTTTAAGTAGAACATAGGCTAATTGAATAAGTTTTGTGCTCTAAAGGCTTGGGGTGAGAGATCCAAGTTCATCTCATCACTTGCTCCGCTTCGATTTTTAAAGGAATATTTGTCAAGTTAATAGTGAAAAAAGCCATTATAAAAATAAACTTTAGAGACATTGGTCTCAAAAAGATTCTTCAATCAAATCAAACGAATCTATTGCTGAGGAAAAGTGTTATTTCAGAAAGAAAGAAACAAGTTCCTTCATTTCTTATTTGTCCAGTTTTACGAGAGAGTTTCTTGCAAATACGAATAAATATAATTAATTATTCTCTATAAAGATCGCATAATTTGACTGCTTAAACATTGAACAAGACAGAAAAGTTCGTTATGCCTTCTTTTTCTGTGTTAAACAAGTCAAACTTAACCAAGAATTGGCGCTCAACATCTTCAGGCACCTTGAAAGAGAGAGAAAAGCAGAAGTTAGAGCCAGCAGAGAGAGCTTTTCCTGAGATGAAATTCCTAGTCCCAGACTCGAATATTTGTAGTCCTCCATCTTTCTTTCCACCAACAACCTCATAAGTGAAGCTGGAAGGAGTGACCTCAGATTTGGCAATGCTGCAGGTTCTAATGGTGTTATATTGGCCTCTGACAGCAGGAGAGGCAGCGATGGCGTTAATGAGTTGCAGTTCATTGGGATATTTGTTGCTGGGATAATATTGAAGGAAAATAGCAGCGTTTGAGACAGCAAAAAATATGGCGAAAAGGAGGAGGAGCTTCTTCATGTGAAATAGGGCTTTTGTGAAATAATTAAATATTTAATTATATTAATGAGGAGTGAATGTGTGAATCTTCAAATACGAAATGAGTTTTAAATTAAATCATGCCAGCTGCCTCACGAGTTTTTGTGAGAATAATTAAAATTTTTATCTGAGGAAAAATGTTTCACAAAGCTTAATTTTGGAGAAAGTATCTCTTTTGTTAAAATGGGAATATCTTCATTATCAAGGCGTTTGAAATTTTGATAAGGTCTCGTAGTGATTTATCCAGAGAAATTATTGAGAAATTAGCCCATCACATTCAAAAGAGAACATTTTTTATCTTTATCTTTATCTTCTCTCTGGTAAATACTTCTTATTCGCTTTTATGTTTCAGGAAATATCAATCAGACACTTGAATCTTTGTGGATTGAAACAGGAATTAGAGGAAACACTTTGGAAATTTTGACTCTGGGAAAAGAAGCAAATTTCAGAAAAATTGGGTCTCAAATTCAGAGTTGAAATTTCAATTTTTAAAAATAAAGCCTGAAAATTTTGGTTTTCTCCGAAACTCTCACAATCTCAAATATCTGCAGTCGGAAAAGAGATTTTTGAGAGAAAAATATTTTTTTTGTTTTAAATGACCACAAATATTTTCATTACTTTATTGAATATTTAATTACTTATCATCCAAATATTTTGGAAGAATATAAAGTTATCTTTTAAAGAGCACATAATCAAAGAGTATGCAAGCAATCCTCTTGATATCTCTTGACTTTCAATCAAATCATTTTCGATTTAAATGTGAAAATCGACTTGAACAGAAGCCACGTTGGTCAGTGGGTTTTGCAAAACCAAATCGATTGAATAAGCATTAGTGGCTTGAGCTTGATTGGGAACAACATACTTGTAGAAGAAGCAATATCCAGTTCCATTGGGAATGTTTTGTGTGGTCACAGGAACATTTCCGATTGACCAGATTTCGTTACCTTGACCAACTTGATAAACAAAGCTTCTAACGCCTTGAATATCAAAGAGAGCATTGCCACAAACAGTAAGAACGTTCATTTGGCCGACTTGAGGATTGGATTGAGCATAGACAGCGGTAACTTTGAAGATACCACTAGGTTCAAGAAGCTTCCATGAAGGGTAGTAGGTGGCAGAGCAAACAGCAAGTAAAAGAGCAAAGCAGAGAACGGCTTTCATGAGAGATTAGAGGAGAGGGAACAAATTAAAATTTGATTATATTTAGTTAAGAAAATGATGCAAATTTATAGGAAATTAATTGAGATGAGTTACCGTAAAGTGGATTTAAAAATTTGACTGTATGTAAATTTATGTTTAGAAAAATTAGTGAGAATCATGGATCTGGACATGATGGTGAGGTTTCTGTTCACAAGGAGGGGAGAAAGAAAAAGAAAATTGAATGAAAGTCTCCTGGAAGGAACACCAAGGCTTGGATCCAGAGGGAAAAAGATGTACCAAATTAATTTTTTTTCAATTCCAAAATTAGACTAAGATTTGAAAGTCCTGTTTTGGGCGAGGGGGAAATTTTAAGCCCAGGAGGCTGATCAGCAAAGTTTCCCGGTCGATCAAAGTAAAATCCTTACTTGAGCTGGTAGGACTCTAGAAACTCTGGGTTGGACTGCGAAATATCTGTCTGAAAATAAATGTATTTTTCTTCTAAACTTGTCTTCAGAAAGTCACAGTCTTCAAAAGACCAACCCATTCATGTCCCAACCCTTTTAATCGAGGAAACAAAAGTTATTCTCTCCTTTTTTGCCTAGAAAAATTCTAAATATAAATTTTGGCTTTACAAGTTGGAAGGTTTCTTGATCTCGGAGCAGAAACCGCCTTTCTTGAGTACGGTTTTACTTGCTGATAAAGAGTTTCCCCTCGAAAATCTTGAGAAGCCCTTTCCATGATTCGTTTATTTTTGTTGGCAAAAATAAGGACAGTCAAATTTTATTGCGAAAATTGGGCCACTCAGATTCCAAGCGGGATCCGTCCAGGGCTTACTGAGAAATCTGTTGACCTCTGAGAAGAGCCTTGTCTGGTTCAAAATATCAATGCTTTAAACTTCAGATGAGGCTCAAAGTCCTTAGCTTATTGAGGATCGATGAGTCCTGAAGCTAGAAAGATATAAAAATAAAGTAGAGAACATCAAAAAAAGAAGAGAAGAAGGAAAGAAAGAAATGAGAATAGATTACTGTGTTTTTGAAAAGAAAAAGCTCTTTTGACAAGCCTGGAAGCTGCTTCTAAGTTTTTAAAGTCCTTCGAGAGAACTTTTTTTGGGTTGGTGTAATAGGAGAAGAGGAATGGATGGGTGAAGGTCACTTTTATCTAGGACTGTCCTATCCCAGGTATGTCCAGGTGAAATAGTGTCCTCAGTAGTCCTTAACATTTCCTGTCCAGGTTATTACTCTCTTTTGAGTTTTCAAAACTTCTTGCAATCCAAAGAAAAAATTTTATATCGTTTTTCTAAGGACTTTTCAGGACAATTTTTGTCGAAAACCAGCCATGGACAGTTCTGGACGAGGGCATCTCAAGGGCCAACTTACATAGAAAAAAACCTCCAGGCCACTCCTGGACAAAACTGACCCTCACACCAATGGATGTTTTAGTTTGAAGAGTTCTGGAGAGGTTATTCAAAAAGTACTTGATTTCGAAACTGATTCTCATTCAGCCAGATCACTTTGAAATCTATTGAGTTTAGAGAAAGTTTTTTCAATGTCACTTTTTCCAATAAAATTTGTTCTGAGAGAGATAGTCTTAAAGAAAAAAGGTAAAGGATAAGCTGCAGTCATGTCCAACTGATGAGGAGATTGGCCCTCAATCAATGGATGACTTGTGAATAAGAAATTCATAAGAAAGGTTCTTTTAAATCGATTGATAAAAAGGGGTAGAGAAGAGGAGGATTAGAGCTTGATAATTTTGAGTTATGCAATACAAAGAGTCCTTGATTTGAAATTGGTTTTCAAGGAGCCAGATTAATTCAAAACCCTTTGAGTTAAACAAAGTCTCTTTCTGTTGGCTTTCCCAATGATATTTGTCAGAAGATGAGTGATATTTGAATCATAAAAATGAATAAAAACTGTAGAAGGGGAAAAAATGGCGATATGATTGAGCAAATGAAACAGATCAAAGATCGAATCAGGGCTCGAAACTCTAAACTCTTAAAATCCGGAAAACCCCGAAACAAATTTTTGGAAGGTGCAATGACATTTTTTTGGTATTTCCCAAATTTCGTCTGATTTTGTGTGATATTTTTTTCTTCATTCGAACTTGAGAAGTAATCAAGAGACATGAAAAATCGCTTTTGAAGGCATAGTTATTGAAAGAAAAGTTTTAGAGCTTTTTTGCCGAAAAAGTTTTTTTGGGGAAGATTGTAGAAATCCGGCAATCCAGAACGCCTGGCAAATCCAAACCCTGAATCAGGTAAAAAATGAGCACTTATTTTTTATTTTTGAAAGATTGTGAAGAATTAAATTCCTCAGAGGTGTTTTCAGAGATTTTCAGACATAAGTTTACAGTTTTTGTGATCTGAAGATTAGAGGAGAGATTAAAGAATAACAGAAATTGTTTTTTGGAATTTTAATCAAGTCAGAGGATCACATTGGTCAGTTTTCATCCGATTTCCTTTCTGAATCTTGAGACTTATCAACTCTCTCGAGTCATAGAATTGAAATGAACCCCTTTTTTTTCAAATTGAAAAGAGAAAAATTTGAGGAATTAGCTTTTCAATCCCTCCATAGATCTTCTCAAACGTTTTACTTATTTATTTAACTATACACATTTTGATACAAATACTTTGTCAGCAACTATCAAATTCTCTTTTCACTCAGAATAAAAATCCTGTTGAAATTTTAAAATTAGCTTGAACACCAGCAACCACAGAAAGTGGGGTTTCCAAAGTCAAATTGACAGAATAAGCATCAAGAACTTGGTGGGGAACAACATAGTTGTAGAGGAAGCAGTAACATCTACCCTTGATGACATCTGTTGAGGTAAGGTCAACATTTCCGTTAGACCAGATGTCACTTCCTTGGCCAATTTCATAATAAAAGCTTCTGATACCTTGAATATCAGAATTAGCATTTCCACAAACAGTAAGAGAGTTGCTTTGGCCAGCTTTAGCATTAGATTCAGCAACAACACTGTCGATCCATAAGGCACTCTGATCAGGGTTGATGCGTTCCCATGAAGGGTAGAAAGTGGCAGAGCAAACAGCAAGCAAAAGAGCAAAACAGAGGAGGGCTTTCATGAGAGATTTGAGAAGAGAGGTCAAATTAATATTTGATTATATTTGCTGAAGAAAATTGTGCAAATTTGTACGCAGGCGCGGTTTATGGAGCAAGATTGGTTTTAGTTTCTTATAGGTTAGCTTCTTTGGCTGTGATTAATCCAAAGGTGGATGTAAGTTTTCAGTAAAAATGGGCTGGAATATGACTTTGAATTGATGGAGAGACT